>ENA-ORTD01001224-ORTD01001224.1-human-gut-metagenome-genome-assembly--contig:-NODE-1224-length-19112-cov-5.779346_pt1 | contig 19112 bp, 14 predicted proteins | sample MGYA00241907_ERZ509178 | MGnify/ENA primary metagenome ERZ509178 (study PRJEB26280, sample SAMEA2338793) | human gut metagenome | biome: human gut; feature: human-associated habitat; material: faeces...
TACCGCCGAGACTGTACATCTTCTCGCCGTTGTCCATCTCGTGGATATTATCAAACATGAAGATATTCTTTTGAGCATTCAGATAGTCGTAGTTGTTCCATTGAGCAGAAGAACCAGCCATGACACCCACACGATGTTTCCGGGCGAAAGTATGATCGAATACAAAATAATTGTCCCACAAATAGGTGAACGACTTGTTATCGCTTTTATAGCGGGAGGATTCTTCTACCGGGTTCGGTTTCCAGTTATAAGCCGGAGTAAAGTTGTCGGCAAACCAGAATTTGGCATCATAACCGAAGGTACTTTTCAGCTTCAGCCATTTGGTAAAGGTGATCTCTCCGGTAATATTTGCCAGAAAGTTATATCCTTTGGTCTCATTGGTCATCATGTGCAGTGTACCGATCGGGTTGCGAATACTTCCGTACCATTGCGCCTCCTGCCCGGGACCGCTCCAACTGCCGTCTTCATTCTTCACCGGCTGGGTGGGAAGTGCTTTCATTGCATCTCCGATACTGTAAGATCCACCTTCTTTCACATCGGTACTGAACGTCAGGTTAGTCGTGAACTTCAGCCACTTATTGACCTGAGCATCGCTGTTGGCCTGGAAATTGAAACGACGGTAATTAACGCTTTCTACGATACCGGACTGATCGAGGAAACCACCGGATACATAGTAATGAGCCTTCTCCGTACCGCCGGAGTAGCTCACAGAGTAACTTTGTTTCACTCCCGTGCGCAGCATCTCATCCAGCCAGTTCGTTCCTGCTCCCAATAAAGAAGGGTCTGCCCAGTAAGGGTTTGTATTATCATCATTATTAGACAGCATATCATTGCTCAGGGCAGCATATTGAGCGGCGTTCAGCATATCAGGCACCTTGGTTGCATTCTGAACCGCCCAGTTGGCATTTACCGTTACCTTTCCCGCACCTTCTACACCACGTTTGCTGGTAATCATCACTACACCATTTGCACCACGCGAACCGTAGATAGCCGTTGCCGAAGCATCTTTCAATACGTCTACCCGCTCTACATCAGCCATGTTCAGAGAAGACAATCCCAAGTCGGTAGGGATTCCGTCGATGACAATCAAAGGGTTACTGTTATTGATCGTTCCCAAGCCACGGATTTTAATGGTAACATTGTCACCCGGCTTACCGGCATCGATAATCTGTACGCCGGATACCTTGCCTTGCATCGCCTGACCGATATTGGCTACCGGAGAGTCTTTGATATCTTTCACCCCGACAGAAGACACGGCACCGGTCAAATCGCTCTTTTTCATTGTTCCGTAACCTATTACAACTACTTCATCCAATACTTCCGTATCTTCCTGCAAAGTTACTTTCAACGAGGTTTTCCCGTTCACCGAAATGGTTTGCGTCTTATAGCCGACAAAAGAGACAGTCAGTGTGCTGTTGGCTGAAACACTTAATGAGAAGTTACCGTCTATATCGGTAATCGTACCATTCGTGGATTTCCCTTCTATCACGCTGGCACCGATAACCGGCTCACCTGCGGCGTCTGCCACATGTCCTTTTACTGTAATCTGTTGTGCAAATGCACTAAGAGATAGGAACAAGCCCCACATTATTAATAAGAGGCGGCGTTCAAAGCCTTTCGACTTCATGCTCTGTTTCATGTACAATAATTTAAAGTTAATATTAGGATTACTATTTGTTCTCGCTGAAACAAAAGTATCCACAATTAAACCCGCTTCTTTTGAGAGATAGCAAAAATATAGTGATTTATACAGTAACATACAGTATAAACCATTAATAATAAGATTATTATAGAATAACAATTATGCTAAAAAAGTAGTGGTTTTCTTACTTTTTCGTCTTACCGGTTTTCACTTTTCCCTTCATTTTCTCTATTCCGGGCGGGCGGCTTTCTCTTCCGTCTCCGCAACCTTCTCTTCTACCTTACCTATTTTCATCACTTTAGCCTCAAACTCATCTCGTTCGCCAAGTGCTTTATTACGGACACGCGTCCGGTAATTGTAGATGGTAGTAACAGAATAACGCAGGAATTGGGCAATCTTCGTACTATCCGTAATCCCCAGCCGGATAAGAGCAAAGATACGAAGCTCGGTATTTAATAGTTCTCCCGCCTTAGGTTGCATCGGCTCAACGAGCAGAGCATTGAATTCTTCCACGAAGTTGGGGAAGAGCTGCAGGAAGGTCATATCGAAATTAGCATAGAACTCTTTCAATTCTTCTTCGAGGAATTGGGAGGATTTGATTGCTTTATAGAGTTCTTCAACCTTACCAGCAGCCGCAGTCTTATTCAGAGAGCGACGGTACAGATCCATTTTGTCGAGGTATGTAGAACATTGGTCCATATATCGCCCGATATACTCTTCTTTGATATAGTTCGTTTCTGAAAGCGTATGGTTCATCTCTTTCAGTTGTGAATTGGAGTGATGAAGTTCTTCATTCAGCTCTTGCAACAGTGTATTGGTGTCAAGCACTTCACGACGGGCTGCCGCCACTTTCTTCATCTGTTTATAAACAAAGAAGACAGCTACCAGCAAAAAGATAGAAAGCAAGCTAATACAGATCAGCGATATCTTCATTTCCTGTTGCTGCCGCTTCGCTTTCAGTTGGTAGGCCTGATCGATGATAGGGAACACCTGAGAGATTTCTAATGTACGCAGACGGGCATTGCAAAGAGTAGCATCTTCTAACGAGCACTTCAGATAATTATAAGCGCGGTCTATATCTCCGTCCTCATAGACAAGAGAGGCCAGTTTCCGAAGAGATACATATTCTTTCACCGCCGATTTCAAATCGGCAATAGCCGAAAGAGCCAGATAGTGCTTTTGCCCTTTTTTATCTCCCTTCAGGCGATATCCTTCTGAAAGGGTGTAGGTAATCATAGCTTTGGAGTGTTCATCCATCGAAGGTCTTCTGTAATAATCCATCAGCATACGAATTGCTTCATCATATTGGGCATGGACTATACATTTATCAGCCATGACTAATACGTGCCCCAAAGAATCGGAAGCATTTATCTGCAAAAGAGAGTCCCGATACAGGTCTGTCATCCGGTAATATGCCTTCTTTTCTTTTTCCGTGACGGCATAGTCTCCCATCAGTCCATAGATGGTACGATATAAATGATAGTAATAGGAATACAGATAATCGGGCAATGTCTTCTTGTCTATCTGCCCCAGCTGCTCCAGAGCTTCTTTATACATTCCGGTTGTTCCCATTACCTCTGCCATATTCATCGCGGAATCATCCAGATAATCTTGTTTTCCCATATGAGAAGCCAGATTCTGCTTTCTTTGTGCATATACATAAGAAGAATCCAGATTATAGGCCCGATATTCATCGAAGAGCCTGCCACAAAACCCATAACGCTGTTCATCGGAAGTTGCTTCCGAAAGTAGTTTCTTCAGGTCAGCAATACGAGCTTCCTTCTCTGCTCCGTAAGTCTGGCGGTTCTTAATGATACCATCAATCTGACGAAGCAACGCGTCGGTACTCTTATCATCATTTCTTGCACAAAGCAAACAGGGAAGGACAACTGTCACGAAAATCAAAACAATCTTTCTCATAGTCTATGCATATTATTACTGCAAAGATAAAAGTCTTTCAGAAACCTCAAGCCTTTCTTACAATTATTATGATAAATGAGGCCATTAAAAAACAGACGGAGGATAATTATTATATTTGCAATAATTACATTTCTAATAATGGCCATAAATCTGGTCACACCAGGATAAAACAGATATGAAGTATCCGACAAATTATTAAGAGCCCGGCTATAAAGAAATTATTAACTATCTGATATTTAAAGAATATTTGTAAATAATCTCTTATAAAATCCTCAAAAAAGCGGTTTAAAGTCATTGTATTTAATCGGACTACTCATTGAACTGACTCCCTTTTCCTTTCTCCCGGATTGAGCTATTAGTGGATAACTCCATATATCCGTCCTACCTCTAAACCGTATAAATTGATTTAAATCAAAATCTTTCATGGCGAACTCACCCTGAGATATTTTGTTTTACCTTTGCGCTCCGATAAAAGTCACTTTTAAATAAAGTAAGGTAAAAAAAGTAACAGGTATTAGGTTAAGTTTCGTATGAAGAAGAGTCTTATTGCATTGGCATTCGGTACCCTCGGATTGGGTATCGCAGAGTTTGTGATGATGGGTATACTGCCCAATGTAGCGAGAGATTTACAGATAAGTATCCCTACTGCCGGGCATTTTATTTCCGCCTATGCATTGGGGGTTTGTGTAGGTGCCCCCGTATTAACATTGGCCCGGAAGTATCCATTAAAACATATATTGCTGGTATTAGTCACCCTGATTATGATAGGTAATATCTGTGCAGCCTTATCACCTAGTTACTGGATGCTGCTTATTTCCCGATTCATCTCCGGACTTCCTCATGGAGCCTATTTCGGAGTAGGTTCTATTGTGGCAGAAAGACTTGCCGATAAAGGTAAAAGCTCGGAAGCTGTCTCCATCATGATTGCCGGAATGACCATTGCCAACCTATTCGGTGTACCATTGGGAACTTCTTTAAGCACCATGCTTTCGTGGCGTGCTACCTTCCTGCTGGTAGGTCTTTGGGGAATCGTCATTCTGTATTATATCTGGCGATGGGTTCCTCATGTAGAAGGACTGAAAGATACCGGCTTCAAAGGACAGTTCCGCTTTCTCAAAACTCCGGCTCCTTGGCTGATTCTCGGTGCTACGGCATTGGGAAATGGCGGTGTATTCTGCTGGTACAGCTATATTAATCCCATGTTGACAAATGTTTCCGGTTTCTCTGCCGAAAGCATCACCCCTCTGATGATTCTTGCCGGATTCGGTATGGTCATGGGCAATCTGATCAGTGGACGACTCTCTGACCGTTACTCTCCCGGAAAGGTAGGTACTGCTGCACAAGCACTTATCTGTCTGCTGCTGCTGCTTATCTTCTTCCTCTCTCCTTACAAATGGGCGGCTGCTCTACTGATGTGCCTCTGTACAGCAGGACTGTTTGCTGTCTCCAGTCCGGAGCAACTATTGATTATCCGGGTAGCTAAAGGTGGAGAGATGTTGGGAGCTGCCTGCGTACAAGTTGCGTTCAATTTGGGAAATGCTATCGGTGCTTATGCAGGAGGACTTGCAGTTAGTGGTGGCTATCGCTATCCTGCCTTGACAGGTGTTCCGTTTGCGCTGATCGGATTTACCTTGTTCCTAATCTTTTATAAGAAGTATCAAGCCAAGTACTAGACTTTACAGCTTCCTAACCCCTTTATCGAATAAATACTGGATTTTCACCTTATTCTTAATCATTTTCGAATAGAGAGAAAAACCGAAGAATAAGAAGACCAATGGCACCATATTGACGATTCTGCTGACAGATGCATTTTCAAAAACGAGCAAACCAGCCTTCGGGGAAATAAGGCAATGCATGAATATACAGATGATCTGTATATCTGTCCCGTTTGAATGGAAGATTATGCAAAAGTGTTGTTATCTGACATGCAGAATATATATATCCAACTTGCAGCACATTAATGACTGACACGTTGAGTAAGGCTACCTGACATGTCAGCCATTAATGTTCTGCATGTCAGCTAACGGTATCCAACAAGTCAAGCTACCCTATTTGACAGGAAAGGTATGAATACCGAATTATTAGAATTGTAAAGATTCATATACCACCCTATTTATGAACGAAATACAGATTTTCATTCCTTTATTTCCATCCGTTCCTGCCGTCAGGCAGAAAAAGAACCTTCTAAAGAGATTAAAAATTCATTTTGTCAATTTGCTCCAGACCTTTTTCCAAACCTGCACAATTATCAGAAAAAGACAGAAAGTATACCAAGTTTCCCTCATTAGCTCAAAAAATGATTATCTTTGCAAACTAAAATGAGCAAGTTGGCAATCAGGACTGTTTTTATCGGGAGATTAGTGCCAACCCATTGCTCACATGTATGGATCATAATAAAAGAAATAATAGATTAATATGGCATTGCAATGTGGTATTGTCGGACTTCCGAATGTAGGTAAATCGACACTTTTCAACTGTTTGTCAAACGCAAAAGCGCAAGCGGCAAACTTCCCCTTCTGTACAATCGAACCGAATGTAGGTGTTATCACTGTTCCCGATGAACGTCTGAACGCACTGGCAGAGTTGGTACACCCCCAACGAATTGTTCCTACAACAGTAGAAATCGTAGACATCGCCGGACTGGTGAAAGGTGCAAGCAAAGGCGAAGGACTGGGAAACAAGTTCCTTGCCAATATCCGCGAAACAGACGCAATCATCCATGTACTTCGTTGCTTCGACGATGATAACGTGACACACGTAGACGGAAGCGTAAACCCCGTCCGCGATAAGGAAATTATCGACTATGAACTTCAGCTGAAAGACCTGGAAACAATCGAAAGCCGTATACAGAAAGTACAAAAACAGGCTCAGACAGGTGGAGACAAAGCTGCCAAACAAGCTTATGACGTACTCGTGCAATACAAGGATGCTCTGGAACAAGGAAAATCCGCACGTACCGTGACCTTTGAAACAAAAGACGAGCAGAAAATCGCTCACGAACTTTTCCTGTTGACCAGCAAACCGGTAATGTACGTCTGCAACGTAGACGAAGCAAGTGCCGTAAACGGCAACAAATACGTAGACATGGTTCGTGAAGCTGTAAAGGATGAAAACGCAGAAATCCTCGTTGTCGCTGCAAAAACCGAAGCAGACATCGCAGAACTGGAAACATACGAAGACCGCCAGATGTTCCTTGCCGAAGTAGGCCTGGAAGAATCGGGTGTTGCACGTCTTATCAAATCAGCTTACAAGCTGCTGAACCTCGAAACCTACTTCACAGCGGGCGTACAGGAAGTACGTGCATGGACTTATGAGAAAGGATGGAAAGCTCCGCAATGTGCAGGTGTAATCCATACTGACTTCGAAAAAGGATTTATCCGTGCAGAAGTAATCAAATACGATGATTATATCCAATACGGTTCGGAAGCAGCCGTCAAGGAAGCCGGGAAACTGGGTGTGGAAGGAAAAGAATATGTAGTACAGGATGGCGACATCATGCACTTCCGCTTCAACGTATAATAATAAATGAAGAATGAAGAACTAAAAATGATGAATTTAGTATCAGGCAGAAACTCCACCGGTCACTTTTCTTCATTCATAATTCTTCATTCTTAATTCTTCATTCTTAATTCTTCATTCTTAATTCTTCATTCTTAATTCTTCATTAAATTATGAAATATCTCATTGCAGGAACCGGAGGCGTCGGTGGCAGTATCGCAGGATTCTTGTCACTTGCCGGAAAAGATGTTACTTGTATTGCCCGCGGAGCTCATCTGCAGGCCATACAGACAAACGGCCTGAAACTGAAATCAGATTTAAAGGGAGAGCATGCGCTGGCTATCCCTGCTATGAATGCAGAAGAATTCAATGGAAAAGCAGACGTGATCTTTGTCTGCGTGAAAGGATATTCCGTCGATTCGATTACCGAACTCATCAAAAGGGCATCACACGACAAGACGGTCGTTATCCCTATCCTGAATGTTTACGGAACCGGTCCGCGCATTCAGCGCCTGGTTCCGGAGGTAACCGTACTGGATGGATGTATCTACATTGTAGGCTTTGTTTCCGGTGCGGGAGAAATAACCCAGATGGGAAAAATCTTCCGGCTGGTGTATGGTGCCCACAAAGGGACACAGGTAGCTCCGGGCGTTCTGGAAGCTATTCAGAAAGATCTTCAGGAAAGTGGAATCAAGGCTGAAATCTCTCCGGACATCAATCGGGATACATTTGTCAAGTGGTCGTTTATCTCGGCAATGGCTGTCACCGGAGCCTACTACGACGTACCGATGGGCGAAGTGCAGAAACAGGGAAAAGTACGGGATACATTCATCGGGCTTTCTACCGAGAGTGCTGCACTGGGACGTAAGCTAGGAGTCGAATTTCCCGAAGATCCGGTCAGCTACAATTTGAAAGTCATTGATAAACTCGATCCCGACAGTACCGCTTCCATGCAAAAGGATCTGGCACGGGGACATGAATCGGAAATACAAGGTTTGCTGTTTGACATGATTGCAGCAGCCGAGGAGCAAGGTATCGACATACCAACTTACCGGATGGTTGCCGAAAAATTCACAAAACACTAATTATCAAACCGTAAACCGTTATCCAACATGAATAGCCTCTTATTATCTATCAATTGGAATCCGAACCCCGAACTATTCAACCTGTTCGGCATTTCTATCCGTTACTACGGATTATTGTGGGCAGTAGGAATCTTCTTTGCCTACATCATCGTCCACTACCAATATCGTGACAAAAAAATAGACGAGAAGAAATTTGATCCCCTCTTCTTTTATTGTTTCTTCGGAATTCTGATTGGCGCGCGTCTGGGACACTGCCTGTTCTACGATCCGGGACAGTATCTGACAAGCGGAAAAGGATTTGTGGAAATGCTTCTGCCAATCAAGTTCCTGCCCGGCGGAGGATGGAAATTCACCGGTTACGAAGGACTTGCCAGCCACGGAGGTACACTTGGATTGATGATCGCTCTCTGGCTGTATTGCCGCAAGACGAAGCTTCATTATATGGATGTAGTGGACATGATTGCTGTCGCTACGCCTGTCACTGCCTGCTTCATCCGTCTGGCAAACTTGATGAACTCCGAAATTATCGGTAAACCGACCGACGTGCCCTGGGCATTCGTGTTCGAACGGGTAGACATGTTGCCCCGCCATCCGGGACAGCTTTACGAAGCGATTGCCTACCTGATTCTGTTCTTCATCATGTTCTATCTTTACAAGAATTATAGCAAGAAACTACACCGTGGATTCTTCTTCGGTCTCTGCCTGGCTTATATCTTCACCTTCCGTTTCTTCATCGAATTTGTGAAGGAGAATCAGGAAGCCTTCGAAGATCACATGATGTTCAACATGGGACAATGGCTAAGCGTTCCATTCATCATCATAGGTATCTACTTCATGTTCTTCTATGACCGGAAGAAAGTGGCTAAGAAATGAAACGGATTATAGATATAGAAAACTGGGAGCGGAAGGAGAATTTCAACTTCTTCCGCCATTTCCAGAATCCCCAATTATCCATTACCTCGGAAGTAGAATGCGGAGGCGCCAAACAGCGAGCCAAAGCGGCGGGACAGTCTTTCTTTCTCCACTATCTGTACGCAGTGCTGCGTGCAGCCAACGAGATTCCGGAGTTTCGTTACCGCATCGATACGGAGGGGCGTGTGGTGCTCTATGACGCCATAGATATGCTTTCTCCCATCAAGATAAAAGAGAACGGCAAGTTCTTCACCACTCGTTTTCCTTACCACAACGATTTCGACACTTTCTATCGGGAAGCCAAAATGATTATTGAAGCCATCCCCGAAGACGGTGATCCGTATGCAGCAGAAAACGGAGAAGTAGCCGACGGAGATTACGGGCTGATTCTGCTTAGCGCAACTCCCGACTTATATTTTACTTCCATCACCGGCACACAGGAAAAGAAAAGCGGTAACAACTATCCGCTGCTGAATGCCGGAAAAGCCGTCGTAAGGGAAGGCAAGCTGGTGATGCCTATCGCCATGACTATTCATCACGGGTTTATTGACGGTCATCATCTTTCTTTATTTTACAAAAAGGTGGAAGAGTTTCTGAAATGAAACACACTAATACACATAGCAATGAAACTATTCTATAGACAACTTCTTATATTGACATGCTTTATATCCCTGCCAGTCTCTGTATTATATGCTCAACAGGGAACCAACCAATACATTCCTGTCAGCCAACACCAAACCATAGAAAGCGGAACTTACTGGCCGGCAGGTCAGATGCTGCCTCATTTTGCCACTCCTGCATCACAGCTGGACGGAATAGATATGAAACAGGGTAAGCTATCTTCGGAAGAAAAGACGATGCTGCTGGCTGTACAGGGGATAATCAACAAGCGGCAACCACGCATCTTCTTGTACGAGCATTTCAGCGAAGGTAAACATAAATGGCCCCGCTTGCTGAATTTATCCGTCAACGAACTCGAAGCTACCCAATACATGCGGTTAGTAAGCAAATACAAGAATGAACTGAAAGGAGTGATTCTATACGATCCGGAAAAGAGCGTCCATTACCTGAACCTGGCCTCAACAGTTGCCGGACTGGAAGATGCAATTCCCGTAACTTCCCAACTATACGAGCTTTTAAAGCAACAAAATATCCAGCTTCCCGTATTGGCAGACCTCAGAAAGCTGCCTTACACCAAAGCCACGGAAATCTACGAATACATGTACGACCAGTACTGGAAAAAGTGCACGCACCGTCTGCTCATCAGCCTTCCGCCCCAACGCGGCTTTGTACGCGACTTGGCAGTTGCATCAGGAGCAGCTATCGTGTGGCTGGACGCACGTGACTGGAAAGAAAATACAGTATTACGCAAGTTTATGAAAACCATGCAGCCGGGAGAAAGCATCATTACCGGTTGGTATGCCGAAGAACGCTCCGGTATAGGCCTTGCCACAGAATATGGGCTCTCAACCATCCCTTCCGATTTCTATGAAAATACAACAGTGTATGCAGGCATGCAACAGCAGATTCAGTATCCGGAAATACCCAAAATGCCCGCACTGGAAAACAAAATTTATCTGGCACTATATATGAGCGACGGCGACAACGTGCAATACTGCCAGCATGCCATGTCCGAACTATGGGACAAAAAAGGAAGAGGCGTGATACCTATCAACTGGACGATCAGCCCGGGATTAGTGGACTTCGGACCGGGACTGCTTAATCATTATTACACGACAGCCACCCCCAACGACTTCTTTGCATCCGGCCCCTCCGGTATGGGATATTCGTTGATTTACGACGCTCACAATTATCTTTGGAATGCAACCTCCGGAACAGACTTCACCCCTTATGCAAAACTGACCCAGCAATACCTGGAGAAAAGCGGACTACGTGTCATCACCATCTGGGACGAAGTAAATCAGAAGCAAATGGGAGCTTATGCCCGTAACTGCCGTTACCTGTACGGCCTGACACAACAAGACTGGGAACGACGCCCGTATAAAGTGCCGACTTACATACAGGACCATAAACTCGCCTTCGTTCCGAATCTTCCTTGTTATGCCAACGGAGTGGATGTAATCTACTCCTTCTGGAGAGACACCATAGCCAAATTTGACGGTTCGCATCCCATATTCCTTTCCGCACAAGGTGAATCCTGGAAAATGGGACCGGACAATATCGTTGTCTTGAAGAAGCGTCTGGAAGAACTATCACCGGGCAATATTGTAATCTGCCGGGGCGACCATTTCTTCAATCTTCACAATCAGGCCAATTACCTGCCTTTCAATCTGACACTCTTACCCAAAATGAAGATAACTTCCAGTCCGACTTCCACAGAAACGAAGTTTGCAGCAGACGGCACGCCCTGCGAAGGACACCTGTGGATATCTAAGAAAGAAGGGAATCGCGCTTGGATACAATTCGATTTTAAAAATGAATACCTGATCAGTCGTTATGTAGTACGTCATGCCGGAAACGCAGGACTACCGGAACGACTAAATACACGGTCTTTTTCAATAGAAGTCAGTCAGGACGGTAAGAAATGGACTCGTGTAGATATCCAAAAAGGAAATACAGTATCTGTGACGGACGTAGATATCACTCCGACAAGCGGAAGATATGTACGCCTGCTGATACAGGATGCAGGGGAAGATGGTATAGCCCGCATTGGGGATGTGGAAATCTACGGGTGCAGGAAATAACTGAACTGCACCCCAAAAGTTGGACACAAAACTTTAGGAGTGCAGTTCATCATTATTTGCCCCTGACTATCTTCTTAATATCATTCAGCTTATTCAACGCCTCAATCGGAGTAAGATTATTCACATCCAGATTGAGTATCTCATCGCGAATCTGGCAAAGTATCGGGTCATCCAACTGGAAGAAGCTGAGTTGCATACCGCTTCTGTTCTCACTGACTTCCGCTAATGGTTTGCCGGAGATACCTTGCTGACGGTTATCCGATTCCAATTGTTTCAAAATGGCATTGGCACGCTTCACAATACTCTTCGGCATACCCGCCATTTTTGCTACATGGATACCGAAGGAGTGTTCGCTTCCTCCACGTTCCAGCTTACGGAGGAAAATCACTTTATTGTCCACTTCCTTCACAGACACATTGTAGTTCTTGATACGCTTGAAGGATTTCTCCATCTCGTTCAGTTCATGATAATGGGTGGCAAACAAGGTGCGTGCTTTCGCTTTCGGATGTTCGTGGATATACTCTACGATGGCCCAGGCAATAGAAATACCGTCATAAGTAGACGTACCGCGCCCCAACTCATCGAATAGCACCAGACTCCGGGAAGAGACATTATTTAAAATATCCGCAGCCTCATTCATTTCCACCATAAAAGTAGACTCGCCTACCGAAATATTATCACTGGCACCCACACGGGTGAAAATCTTATCCACCAAGCCGATATGAGCACGTTCCGCAGGTACAAACGAACCGATTTGCGCCAACAGCGTAATCAGTGCAGTCTGGCGCAAGAGCGCAGACTTACCTGCCATGTTCGGACCTGTGATAATGGATACCCTTTTCTTATGGTTATCCAGATATGTATCATTCGCAATAAACATATCGTTCTCTATCATCTGTTCCACAACAGGATGACGGCCGTTTTTAATATCTATCACACCTGTTGTATTTGTCTTCGGACGTACAAAATGATTTCTTTCCGCAACCAGGGCAAGAGAAGCAAACACATCCAGTGCAGCCACTGCCTTGGCAGTCTTCTGGATCCGCATAACTTCTTTCCCGACTGTATCTCTCACATCACAGAACAGTTCATATTCCAGAGCATACAGCTTATCCTCTGCCCCAAGGATCAGGTCTTCCAGTTCTTTTAACTCCTGGGTAATGTATCGCTCTGCATTGGTAAGCGTCTGTTTACGGATATAATTATCCGGCACCAGATCTTTAAAAGTATTGGTGATCTCCAGTGAATAACCAAATACGCGATTATATTTGATCTTCATTGTTTTGATGCCTGTACGCTCCCGCTCTTTGGCCTCCAGTTCTGAAAGCCATTTCTTACCATCTGTCCTGGAACGGCGGAATTTATCTACATCTTCATTATAGCCCTCTTTAATAATGCCTCCATCCTTCTGTGCAAGAGGCGGATCTTCCACGATGGCACGTTTGATCAGATCTGTCACATCCTCCAGTGAATCCATATCCTCATAGATTTTCTGAAGCAGAGGTGTTTTAAATTCTTTTAAAACCTGTTTTATATAAGGAAGCATTTCCAGCGAAGAAGCAAATGCGATCAGATCTCTTGGATTCGCAGATTTATAGCTGATACGGCTGATCAGTCGTTCCAGGTCATAAACAGGTCCCAGATATTCCCTGATCTCATCCCGGAGCATTCCGTTTTTATTTAACTCTTCCAGTGCTTCCAGACGTTGTTCAATCTCATCTCTGTCGATCAGTGGCTGTTCCACATAACTGCGGAGAGTTCTGGCTCCCATTGCTGTTTTTGTCTTATCCAGTACCCAGAGAAGAGAACCTCTTTTCTGTTTCTCTCTCAGGGTTTCCACAAGTTCCAGATTTCTGCGGCTGGAACTGTCGATAAGCATATATTTCTCTGCTGCATAAGGACGGATAGTTGTCATATGGGACAAGGCTGTCTTCTGGGTTTCTTTCAGATATAAGAAAAGAGCTCCTGCAGCAATGATCCCGCAGTCATAATCACCAACGCCCAATCCCTCCAGAGAACCTACATGAAAATGATCTTTTAGTGTGCGGCGGCACAACTCGTCATCGAAATACCAGGAATCCAATGAAAAAACACAGATCCCAAGACGGTTCTGCAAGTCATCTGTATCTATATTAGACATATAAAAAGAATCATTACAGATAATCTCTGCAGGAACAAATTTGTTGATCTCATCCAGGAGTTTCTGAGGTTTATCCACCTCTGTAAGGAAACAGTCACCTGTTGTAATGTCTGCAATAGCACATCCGAAATGTTCTTCCATGGACACAATAGACATCAGGTAATTATTCTTTGTCTCATCAAGAGCAGCAGCATCCAGTGTGGTTCCTGGGGTTACAATCCTTACAACCTCACGCTTTACCAGTCCTTTGGCTTTTTTAGGATCCTCTACCTGCTCACAGATTGCTACCTTATGTCCCCGCTCGATCAGACGATTAATATAAGTCTCCGCAGCATGATAAGGGACACCACACATGGGTGCCCTCTCCTCTAATCCACAGTCCTTTCCTGTAAGGGTGATCTCCAGCTCTTTGGTGACAAGCAACGCATCATCAAAAAACATCTCGTAGAAATCTCCAAGACGGTAAAATAGAATGCAGTCTTTATATTGTTCCTTTGTCTTGCAGTATTCCTGCATCATCGGTGATAATTTCCCTGTGTTAACTGGAAACCCTGTATTTACGCGGCTTGTAGATGATTTATGTTCCTTTTTGACCCCCTTTTGACCCATTTTTTTTTCTTCTTCAGTGTTTCTTGTTTTTTCCAAATATTTAAACCTCTTCCTAAAATCTCATTTCATCAGCAAAATCAGCTTTCTTTTCCTTTTAGATTTTTTTCCATAACATTACCATCCTTTTTCTAATAACAATAGATGATCATGCATGGCACTGGACTTAATTTTAACACAACCCCAAAAACCTTTCAAGACTGCCGATCTATCCATTTCTGAAATTTTTTCTTATCAATCAGGGTTCTTCGCCCAATTCGTACCATAAAGATATATTTCCTTTTATTCCTCAACAAATTCTGCTTAATTGCCCCTTCTGACATCTTCTGACAACTTTTTCATGTTCAACGTTTTTAATATATGGCATAATGTTATCCTTTTCTAATACAATATATTTAAGGCTGATGTCTCTACAACTCTGATACAGAATAACTGCTCTATTATAACTGGATATTTACTCTTAATCACGATATTATATAAATCAGGGCAAGCCCAACAGACCTGCCCATTTATAAATGCGTTCCTTATTTTATTGCACATAGATTTTCATCAATCCATTTTTGGACTTCATTCACATTATGATTTACAGCTTTTGCAATTTTTTCAACAGACAGACCCATTTCTGCAAGAGAAAGAGCTGTTTCTTTTTTGGCCTTTAATTCCCCACTTTCCATTCCCTCGCTGTAGATTTTCTCCATTTCATGGCACATAAGCTCAACCCCTTTCTGCGTGTCTTTTAATTCATGTACCCGTTTTGCAAGAACCGGACTGTGCATTTCATCAGCATTCTTACAATGCAGATCATGCATAAGTCTCCCAAGTTCTGTGTCTTCCTGTTTTCTGGAATTCACATATATAATATGTGCTTCGTCCTGAAAGCTATCATCGGCTTCTTTGATATGCCTGTCAATATGGTAAATAGGAAAGCCATACCCAAGGATGTCATCCCTGGTAATAAAGATCACATAGCTTTCCGGTAATTCATCAAAATCCTGACCCGGATTCAAAGTGTTCATGTCCATCAAACCACTATGGTAACGTGCCCTCTTAGGTGATGCACCTTCATTATCCTGCTGGATCTCCACATCAAACTGTTTGCCTTCGGAATCTCTGGCAACACAGTCCATGATTGCGGATCGTCCCTGCAGATTCTTATAATCCTTCTGGATGATCTGATCAATTACTCGCAGATCCTGTTTTTCCATAATGACCTACAGAACATATTCCAGGCATTCTCTCTGTTTGAAAACATTTCTCATAAATATGTCACTCATGAGTGTAAAATTCTTAATAATACCTTTATATCTTTCGTAACGTACTTCCAATCCGTTCTCTGGCACAATTTTTTCATCTGCCACGTTCGCTGTCACCTCCCACTTTATTCTTTTTATGTTATGAAGAAATTTTCGAAAAAGCTTTTGTTTATTTTATCTTAGCATCAATGAATGACCTTTACAAGACACTTTTTCCCCGAATTGCATCGGGTGTTTTTTAACCTACCCGTTCCACATAGCATACACTGTTTCCTTTGCACTCAAATTCCGGACAAAGAAACAGCCATAATCTTTCCAGATCATTGATGTTCATGGCATCCAATTCTGTTTCATCTTTTTCCAAAACAGATTCTTTTGAGTTCCATTGAACATACAGGTCTCCTGTAAAGGCATCATCCTCGCCAGGGCGTAAACGTCAAATCACTCGCCTTGGCTAAATCATCTGTTTATGCGATACTCTAAAAAACATGAAAAAACTACTAGTTTTTTAGAGGAGGTCATTACCATGGATCAAACAACGCACGGCATTCGCCGAGCTAACTGGCTGGAGATTATCCGGCAGTGTCAGCAGAGATCTGCCAATACCACAGTTAAACAATGGTGTCTGGATCAGGGGATTTCTGAGAAATCTTATTACTATTGGCAGCGGAAGTTCCGGAAAGAAGCAGCAGAACAGCTATCTGTTCCAGACGTACCGGACGCTGAATCCAAAACACCTTCTGTTACATTTGCAGAAGTTCCATTCTCATACAAGGCGGATCCTGATAAAGCTTCTGGATCAGATACCGTAGTGCCCGTTCATCCTACAGCGGTTTTCAAATGGAATAATCTTACGGTTGCAGTAACGAATGACATATCGGATTCCCTGCTTTCCAGAATTCTCCGGGAGGTATCCCATGCTTGAAGATGCTGCCGGTATCCGAAAGGTTGTGCTTGCCTGCGGATACGTTGATCTGCGTAAAGGGATTGACGGCCTTTCCCGGATCATCGGTGACAAGTATCAATGGAATCCTTTTGAAAAAGGAACCCTGTTTCTGTTCTGCGGCAGACGTACCGACCGGATCAAGGGTCTTCTCTGGATGGGAAATGGTTTTCTGCTTCTCTATAAGCGCTTTGAAGCCGGATCGCTGTCATGGCCCCGAAACTCAGAGGAAGCAGCTTTGCTGACCGAAGAACAGTTTCATTATCTGATGCTTGGCCTGAATCCTTTAGATCCCAAGATCAAAGAAGTTTCACCCAAAAAAGCAGGCTGATCTTTGTGCAGAAAGTAGAAATTTTTGGACAGGATCTCTGATTTTTAAAAGCCGCTGGATACGATACTTTTTGTGCTTTCAGAAACCCGGTAACACCCCTTCTGCCTGTCCGATCCGAATGTTTCTGCACACAGAAAGCAGCAGGATCTGCGGGATCTTCCGGCTTTCTGCGTGCTTACAGTGCCAGGCATAATGACGAAGGTCCTGTTTTTCATCATTCGCTTTCTTCTTCAAGATCATGTATAATAGATACAGATTTTAAAGGAGTACGGCAATGGCAAAACATACACTGGCAAAACTGAACAGCATGAGCCATGAAGAACTGATCACCATCATTCTTTCCATGCAGGGACAGCTCGATATGCTGAACGAGAACATCGAAAAACTGATCGAACAGGTCCGGATTGCAAACAGCAGCCGCTTTGGACGGCATACGGAAACCATGAGATCCATCGAGGGGCAGTTATCTTTTTTTGACGAAGCAGAATCCCTGTTTGATGCATCTGCAGAAGAACCATCTGCCGATGAAGTGCTCCCTGTTGTCCGCAGACGGAAATCCAAAGGCCAGAGGGAACTGGATCTGAAGGCATTCCCGAAAGAGATCGTTCCGCCACACGCTGTGTCTGAGGCACAGCTGAATGACTTCTATGGAGAAGGCAACTGGCGCAGAATGCCGGATGAAGTCTATAAAAGGCTGCGGCATGAACCGGAATCCTGGACCGTAGAGATCCATACAGTAGAAGTGTATGTTGGAACAGACGGGGAGCATCAGGATGAATTCTTAAGGGGAAACCGTCCAAAAGATCTGCTCCGAAACAGTATTGTGACCCCGTCTCTGCTGGCATCCATCCTGAATGTAAAGTACGTGAATTCTTCTGCACTCCACCGTGTGGAACAGGAATTCGAACGGAACGGGGTATCCATCTCCAGGCAGACCATGTCCAACTGGATCATCAAATGTGCAGACAGGTATTTCGCACCCTTTGTGGAACGGATGAAAGAAGAACTTCTGAAACTGCATGTCACACAGGCAGATGAAACACCGACACAGGTCATAAAGGACAGCAGCCATCCAAACAGCAAATGTTACATGTGGGTGCATCGTTCCGGCGAGTTTTATCAGGAGCGCCCTGTCGTGATATACGAATACCAGAAAGGCCGGGATCATCAAAAGCCACTGGAATTCTACAGGGATTATAAAGGGATCCTTGTCACGGATGGGTTACAGCAGTATCATCTGGTAGATAAAAAACTGCCGGATGTGACCAATGCAAACTGCTGGGCACATGCCAGACGTGATTTTGCGGATGCGGTAAAGGCGATGGATAAAAAGGATCCCTCTGCTGTGCACAGTTCGGTCGCATATACAGCACTGCAGAAAATCGGGGGATTCTATACTGCAGATACCGAGCTGAAAAAGCTCTCATCTGAAGAACGTCTTCAAAAACGGCAGGAGATCATCCAGCCGATGGTTGAGGATTTCTTTGCGTGGGTGAAAGAACAGCTTTCTCAGTGTACGGTCCCGCCAAAATCAAAAACAGGCCAGGGACTGCAGTATCTGGTCAATCAGGAACCTTACCTGAAAGTGTTTTTGACAGACGGAGATGTACCAATCGATAACTCAGCTTCTGAACGTTCCATCCGTACTTTCTGTATCGGAAAGAAAAACTGGATGTTCCATAACACGGCAAATGGAGCCTCTGCAAGTGCTATGGTGTACAGTATTTCTGAAACCGCTAAACTGAATAGCCTGCGTCCATACTATTATTTTCGGCATATCCTCGCAGAACTGCCGAAACGCTGCGATGTGAATGGAAAGATAAATCCGGCAGAACTGGATGATCTGATGCCCTGGTCGGAAGACAATGTCATTAACTTAAGAGATTGTTGCTTGTTAAACAGGCAATGATCTCTCTGATACCTACTTGATATTTTCTAAAATATTACTTGACAAATACTCCTCAATATGCGGCGTTATTACTGATCAATCAGTAATAACGCCCTTTGATTAGGCACTGTTATTTTTAATTACTTAATCAAAGGAGTATTTATTTATGAACTATTCAGATTCTATCAA
>ENA-ORTD01001236-ORTD01001236.1-human-gut-metagenome-genome-assembly--contig:-NODE-1236-length-18954-cov-12.854066_pt1 | contig 18954 bp, 16 predicted proteins | sample MGYA00241907_ERZ509178 | MGnify/ENA primary metagenome ERZ509178 (study PRJEB26280, sample SAMEA2338793) | human gut metagenome | biome: human gut; feature: human-associated habitat; material: faeces...
CACGACGCTCTGAAAATCCAACGTCCGGGCGGCAAGACATTGATCGTGGAAGTGCAGCAACACATCGGAGAAGATACGGTGCGCACCATCGCCATGGACAGTACGGACGGTCTGCAACGCGGCATGAAAGTGGTCTCTACCGGAAAACCCATCACCATGCCGGTGGGCGCACAGATTCGCGGACGGGTCATGAACGTCGTAGGCGAAGCCATCGACGGCATGCAGGCATTAGACGAAACCGGAGCATTTCCCATCCATCGGGATCCTCCTAAGTTTGAAGACCTCTCCACCACTCAGGAAGTGCTTTTCACGGGCATCAAAGTGATAGACCTGTTGGAACCCTATCTGAAAGGAGGAAAAATCGGATTGTTCGGCGGGGCGGGCGTAGGAAAAACGGTATTAATCAAGGAGCTCATCAACAACATTGCCAAAAAGCATAACGGCTTTTCCGTGTTTGCCGGTGTGGGAGAACGTACGCGTGAGGGTAACGACCTGCTACGCGAAATGATTGAGTCCGGTGTCATCAAATACGGCGACGAATTCCTGAAAAGCATGGAGGCCGGGCATTGGGACCTGTCGAAAGTAGACATGGACGAGGTAGAAAAATCCCAAGTGGCCATGGTATTCGGACAGATGAACGAACCGCCGGGCGCACGTTCTTCCGTAGCGCTTTCCGGTCTGACCTTAGCCGAGTCTTTCCGTGACAACAATAAGGGAGACGGACCGCGTGACATCCTGTTCTTCATCGACAACATCTTCCGTTTCACCCAGGCCGGTTCCGAAGTGTCCGCCCTGTTGGGACGTATGCCCTCGGCCGTGGGTTATCAGCCGACACTGGCTTCCGAAATGGGACAGATGCAAGAACGAATCACGTCCACGAAGAACGGCTCTATTACTTCTGTACAAGCTGTGTACGTGCCTGCCGACGACTTGACCGACCCTGCCCCGGCCACGACATTCACGCATCTGGATGCCACGACCGTACTGAGCCGTAAAATCACGGAGTTGGGCATTTATCCTGCGGTGGATCCCTTGGAATCCACATCGCGTATTCTTGATCCGCTCATCGTGGGACAGGAACATTACGAAACGGCCCAGCGCGTCAAACAAATCCTGCAACGGAACAAGGAACTGCAAGACATCATTTCCATCCTCGGCATGGACGAGCTTTCGGACGAAGACCGTCTGACGGTGAACCGCGCACGACGGGTACAACGTTTCCTGTCGCAACCCTTTGCCGTGGCCGAACAGTTTACGGGCGTGCCGGGCGTCATGGTATCCATCGAAGACACCATCAAAGGATTCAAAATGATATTGGACGGAGAGGTGGACGACCTTCCCGAACAGGCTTTCCTCAACGTGGGCACCATTGAAGACGCCATTGCCAAAGGAAAAGAATTGTTGAGCGCAGCCCAAAACTAAATCGTATGGAAGAGGATAAAATTCATTTGCTCATCGTGTCGCCGGAAAAGACTTTGTTCGAAGGCCAGGTGAAGTACGTAAGACTTCCCGGCAGTGCCGGACAGTTCGCCGTATTCCACAATCACGCGCCCCTGATTTCGTCCCTCGACGCAGGAGAAGTCGTTTACCGGAGTGGAAAAGACAAGATCTGCTTGAACATTTCAGGTGGTTTTGTAGAAGTGAATGACAACACGGTCTCCGTCTGCGTAACGGAAGCGACGGCCTGACCCCTTTCAGGTCCGGCTGCATAAAAAGATAAGTTTAAGGAATGAAGCTACTAAAATATTTATGCTGTATAGGTTTATGCCTGTTGATGTTCATGCCACGGCAGGCACAGGCTGAAGAAACCCAAGAAATAGATGTGTACGAAATCGTTTTCGGCCACATCGAAGACGCATACGAATGGCATATCACAGACATCGGAGATGCCTCCATACGCATCCCCTTGCCCGTGATTGTGAAAAGCTCTTCCGGTTGGCATATATTTTCTTCTGCCCGTCTGAGAAATCAAGCCCGATACGAAGGATTATACATCGCACCGGATGGCGAATACAAAAATAAAATCGTAGAAAAAGATGCCACGGGAGAAGAAATCCGTCCGTTCGACATCTCCATCACCAAAAACGTGCTGGCACTGTTCGTCAACAGCGCCATATTGGTGGCCATCATGCTGGGATGTGCGCGTTGGTACAAGCGTCACGAAGTGAGCGAAGGGGCACCTAAAGGCGGTGTGGGCATGATAGAGGCTCTGGTGGTCATGATAAACGATGAAGTCATCAAAGGATGTATCGGGGAAGACTACCGGAGATACGCTCCCTACTTGCTGACCGCGTTCTTTTTCGTTCTGGTTAACAACCTGATGGGTATTCTTCCAATCTTTCCGGGAGGAGCTAACGTCACGGGAAACATTGCCATTACATTGGTATTGGCATTGTGCACCTTTCTCTTCACCAACATCTGCGGAACAAAAGCCTATTGGAAGGATATCTTTTGGCCGAAAGTTCCCATGTGGTTGAAAGTTCCCGTGCCTCTCATGCCTATGATTGAGCTATTCGGGATTTTCACCAAACCATTTGCTTTGATGATCCGTCTGTTTGCCAACATCATGGCCGGGCACGCAGCCATCCTTAGTTTGGTAGCCATTATCTTCATTACGGTGAAGGCAGGTCCGGTCATCAACGGTTCCATGACGGTCATATCCGTACTTTTCGGTATCTTCATGGACATGCTGGAACTTCTTGTAGCCTTCATCCAGGCGTATGTGTTCACCATGTTGTCGGCCGTGTTCATCGGACTGTCACGCGTAAAAGAAGAGAATTAAAGGAAAACTATTAGAAAATTAAGTATAACCCTTAAAAACAGAAACATTATGTTATTATCCATTTTATTACAAGCTATCGGAGGTATAGGTCTTACCAAGTTGGGTGCAGCGATTGGCGCTGGTATTGCCGTTTGGGGTGCAGGTATAGGTATCGGACGCATCGGCGGGTCGGCCATGGACGCCATTGCACGACAACCGTCGGAATCCAACAACGTGCGTATGAATATGATCATCGCGGCAGCTTTGATAGAAGGTGTAGCCCTCATCGCCATTGTCGTTTGTCTTTTGACATTGTTCCTCTAACCGTTGTTGCTTATGGGACTGCTAACCCCGGATCCGGGCACACTGTTCTGGATGGTGATTATATTCGGAATCGTATTCTTCATCTTGGCTAAATACGCATTTCCTGTCATCACCGGAATGGTGGACAAACGGAAACAATACATAGACAGTTCGCTGGAGGCTGCCCGCCAGGCCAACGAGCAGTTGCAGCAGGTAAAAGCCGAAAGCGAAGCACTGCTGGCACGGGCACACGAAGAGCAGACCGCCATACTGAAAGAAGCTTCCGCCACGCGCGACCGCATCATCGCCGAAGCACGCGAACGGGCTCGCACCGAAGCGCGGAAAGCTTTGGATGAAACCCGCCACCAGATAGCTGCGGAAAAAGAAAGCGCCATCAACGACATACGTCGGCAAGTAGCGATACTGTCTGTAGATGTGGCTGAAAAGGTATTGCGTAAAAAACTGTCTGATGATAAGGAACAGCTTGAATTAGTGAACAGACTGTTGGACGAAGTTAAATCAAACAACGACATTGAATAATGGATATAGGAATTATTGCAAGACGTTATGCCCGCGCATTGTTGCTCTTCGCATGCGAGAACGGACACGAAACCTTGATGTACGAACAGGCCCAACAACTCCTGTTCCAATACAACCAGCTTCCGGAGTTCCGCCATACGATAGAGAATCCGATGGTGAGCCGTACAGAGAAAATAAAGCTCTTGCACAATGCTACCGCCGGAGCGGACACATGCGAAGAGCTGACCAAATTCTTCTATCTGCTACTTGAAAAAAGGCGCGAAAAGCTATTGGCTTTCATCCTGCATTCTTTCTTATTCTTATATCGGAAAAAGAAAAAAATACGTCAGGGGAAACTTGTCACGGCAATGCCGCTACCGGAGGAAACCCTCAACGAGCTGAAAGCGCTCATCCTGAAACGCTATCGGGGACGTACGGTGGAATTCAACACCAAAGTAGACCCCGACATCATCGGTGGCGGCATTCTGGAAATCGGCTATTGGCGAATCGACGCCAGCATAGCCGGACAGTTGAAACGCGTGAAGAAACAGTTCATCGAGAAAAACAGAAGAATCGTATAATGAAAAGGAAACAAGAATATGCCAGATAAGATAAGACCCAGCGAGGTTTCGGAGGTATTGCTCCAACAACTCAAAGGAATCAACACGTCCATCCAGTTCGACGAGGTGGGCGCGGTGTTGCAGGTCAGCGACGGCGTGGCACGTATCTATGGATTGCTCCATGCCGAGGCCAATGAATTATTGGAATTTGAAAACGGAGTGATGGGAGTGGTGATGAACCTGGAAGAAGACAACGTGGGAGCCGTCCTCTTAGGAGCCACCGACCTCATCAAAGAGGGCATGATTGTGAAACGTACGGGACGCATCGCCTCCATACGGGTCAGCGAGAACATGCTGGGGCGCGTCATCGACCCGTTGGGCGTTCCTTTGGACGGAAGAGGCACCGTAGGAGGGGAACTTTTCGAAATGCCGCTGGAACGCAAAGCTCCCGGAGTCATTTACCGCCAACCGGTATCTGAACCTCTGCAGACAGGCATCAAGGCCATCGACGCCATGATTCCTATCGGACGGGGACAACGCGAATTGATCATCGGCGACCGCCAAACGGGGAAGACTGCGATAGCCATCGACACCATCATCAACCAACGTTCCGCATACGAGGCGGGCAAACCGGTGTACTGCATCTATGTGGCCATCGGGCAGAAAGGCTCCACCGTGGCCAACATCGTCAACACGCTGCGCGAAAAAGGTGCCATGGACTACACGGTGGTCGTAGCCGCTACGGCTGCCGACCCGGCCGTATTGCAATACTTCGCACCGTTTTCCGGGGCAGCCATCGGAGAATATTTCCGCGACACCGGCCGCCATGCCTTAGTCGTATTCGACGACCTTTCCAAACAGGCCGTAGCCTACCGCGAGGTTTCGCTCATCCTGCGCCGTCCGTCGGGGCGCGAAGCTTACCCCGGTGACATCTTCTATCTGCACTCCCGACTGTTGGAACGTGCTGCCAAAATCATCAACCAGCAGGAAGTGGCCGAGCAGATGAACGACCTGCCGGAAAGCCTGAAAGGAAAAGTGAAATGCGGAGGTTCGCTCACGGCACTCCCTATCATCGAGACACAGGCAGGCGACGTGTCCGCCTACATCCCTACGAATGTGATTTCCATCACCGACGGACAGATATTTCTCGAAACGGACTTGTTCAACCAAGGCTTCCGTCCGGCCATCAATGTAGGTATCTCCGTATCCCGTGTGGGCGGCAGCGCGCAAATCAAGAGCATGAAGAAAGTGGCCGGTACACTGAAAATCGACCAGGCGCAATACCGTGAACTGGAAGCTTTCTCCAAGTTCAGCAGCGACATGGATTCCGTGACCGTCATGACCATCGACCGCGGACGAAAGAACAACCAACTGTTGATACAACCCCAATACTCCCCTATGCCGGTAGGCGAACAAGTCGCTATCCTCTATTGCGGTACGCACGGACTGATGCGCGACATACGTATCGACCAGGTCATTGCCTTCCAACACGAATTTCTGGAAAGCCTGCGCGCATCGCACCGTCAGGATGTGTTGGAGGTTTTAGAAGGCGGAGTCATCAACGAACAAGTGACCAAAGTCATCGAAGATGTGGCTCAGTCCACTCTTCTGTTATTTAAAAACTGATAGACCATGGCATCATTAAAAGAAGTAAAGGGCAGAATACTCTCGGCCAATAATACGCTGAAGATTACGTCGGCCATGAAAATGGTGGCTTCCGCCAAGCTGCACAAGGCGCAAGAAGTCATCGAAGGCATGTTGCCCTACGAACGGCAGATGTCGGCCATCATGACCCACTTCTTGCAAACCGGCGGTAAGGCGGAATCGCCCTTTGCCACGCAACGGGAGGCAAAGCGCATTGCACTGGTCATATTCTCGTCCAACAGCAGTTTGTGCGGCGGATTCAACTCCAACGTCATACGCTCCTACCATCAGTGGCTGGACGAACACGCACAAATGGCAAAGGAAAATCTTATCATCTATCCCGTAGGAAGAAAGATTGCAGACGCTGTGAAAAAATCGGGTTTTACCCCGGCCGGAGATTATACGCACATGGCCGATAAGCCCAACTATACGGAATGTGAGAGTTTGGCAGCAGAACTATGCGAACGTTTTTTGTCGGGCGACATAGACCGGGTAGAGCTTATTTATCATCACTTTAAATCCGCCGGTTCGCAGGAACTCGTCAACACGGTATATTTACCGATAGATTTGTCTGCCATGACCGAGGTTCCGACCGACAACCGGCAGCCAGACTATCTGATAGAACCTTCGGAAGAAATTCTATTGGCCAAACTGATTCCGGAGGTGTTGAAGCTGAAAGTCTATACCACTCTTTTAGACTCCAACGCATCCGAACATGCCACACGAAGCATGGCCATGCAGATAGCCACGGACAATGCCAACAACTTGATACAGGACCTCACCGTCGTGTACAACAAAGGACGTCAGCAGGCCATCACCAACGAACTGTTGGACATCATGGGCGGCACCATGGCTTGATGCGCCGCGCTCCGCGACTTCTGAAAAAAGACCGGGCATACCAAGAGATTCTCCTCTGTATGCCCGGTCTTTTTTTCCAGATTCCGTTACCGCCCTCACCTGTGTTTCCTACCCCTGTGTTCCAGACCTAAAAAACACGTTCGGAAGGTTCTTTGCAACAGTCTGATAATTAACGCTGTAAAAATCTGCGCCAAACGATTTTTCATTCTCAGCCAAACGATTTTTCAATCTCCTGAGATTGATTTTCCGTTCTGCGGCAAACGGTTTTCCAGCCTCCTGCCTGCTTTTCAGCGGCGCGGAGCAGAATGCGGTTTTTGTCCCTGAAAACGCGGACGACTTCCCATGTCCGGACGTTCATAAAGCTGTTGCACCTGTCTCATCGTCAACACTTTCTTAAACTTGTCATAGTAGCTCTTCTGCACGTCCAACCGTTTCTCCTGAGCCGAAAAACGAGCCTTTATGTTCTCGTCTATATCTTTATCCGATTGTGCCGCCTGACCTCCTTTTTCCTTTTTGGGCACGCGGCATTCCGCCAACTTTTGCATGTATTCCTCGTAAAGGGGAATAAATTTTGCCGATGTTTCGTCGTCCAACATCAGTTTCCCGGCCATCCGCTTGGCCATCTGTTCGGGATTCGTCCGCATGCGCGGCGTGTTTCCGCCCTCTTGGGCTGACAATGTGCTTCCGGCCAGCAAAGCAAAACATACGGCCATCATCAATTTTCTCATAGTTGTTTCCTTTTTAATTAAACCATTCTTTTTTGTTTCACAAAAGTATGACCCATTTCCAAGTATAAGGTTTACTCGCAAAATCTCTACTCTGCCGAATATAACAAGCTTTAACAAGCCGTACGGACCGTCACATACTCAAAGGGCCGGCTCCGTTTCCTTACGAAGCCGGCCCCTGCCACCGTATCTTTCCAGCGTGCAAACCGTATTATTTCATCACAAATGTATTATAAGAATGCGCTGCCAGTTCAGCAGACAGGCTCTTCTCTCCTATCTTGACCACCAACGGAGAAGCCTCGTCCTTGAAATTTCCGGCCACGACCACATACTTTCCTTCAGGCGTGCGGCTGACCAATACCGGCATCCTGTCGTCCCCTTGGGCTTTGTAAGCCACCACCTGACTGCCTTTCGTGATGAAATGGCTGTAATGCTTCACGGCAAAATACTCCGGAGTATAGGTAAACGTGCGTGCCTTGGAATCCACCCGGATAAGGGCATTCTGTTTCCATCCCCACGGACTCTCGCCATTGTCGGCCAAGATGAAATTCCAGAAAGTGTACTCGTTGCATCCGTTACCCAAATAATGGTTCATCAGTTCAAAGGTATGTTCGCCTGCTCCCCAGTCGAAGCTACCCCGTCCGCATTCGCTTTCCGAACACATATAGTTCCACTCGGGATGTTCCTTGCGCAGTACGGGGAGCGACTCGCGGCCTTCCCATTGGAATGCCATGCCGCTTACGTATTCCTGCAACTTCGTGTCGGAAGCAATCTTCTGCACGTAGTCCACACGGTTGGTGTTGAACGTCCCGAGATAAAGCTTCACCTCCGGATGTTTTTGTCTGAGCGTGGGACCCAGATAGTCACGATTGAACCGCACCGTTCCCTCGGCCGTCCATGCACAACCGGGGTAAGGCGTGTAGCTGTATGCCTCATTCTGATATATCACCATATCTATATTCACCCCCTGTTCCTTGTAAGCGTCGATAAACTTACAGAAATAATTGGCATACGCCTGCAAGTAACGCGGGTCCTGTATAAAGTAGTCCGTGGTAGCCAACTGGCGCGGGAATTTATCCCCTCTCCTACCGACCAGTTTCATTTCATCAGGATCCACCTTATCGTTCACATTACCGTAAAGGATGTAATTCATCTTTTCGGGCATGTGGTTGAACTTGCTGCTCAACACAGGATAATCTCCCGTGATTTTCATCCAACTGGGTGGACACCACGGAGATGTCCAGAACGTCAGTCCGGGATTATACTTCTGTGCCGCACGTATGAAGGGGATGATGGACTGTTTGTCGCGGTCTATATTGAAATAACGCAGTTCCAGATCCCCGGCCACCTCGTCGCAACTATACCAAGAACGGGCATAGTCGTTGGCGTTCATGGAAATACGCCCACGGGAAATACGCAAATCCCCCTCCGGAGAAAATACGTTTTTCAGTATCTCGTCCTGTTCGTCACGGGTCAACATGCCCAATGCGTCCCAATCCAATTCATTAAACGTGGCACCCCACGCCTTGAATTCCACAATCGGTGCCACATGCTCTTCCACCGTCACATGGGCATCCGCAGCCTTCTTGGACATCTTCACCGTAGACGTTTTCCACGTATTTCCTTCCGTACTGGCATACCACGTGAATGATTGTGCCAAACTCCCGGCAGACCAAGCCGCCACACAACTGCATGCGAAAAGCAATTTGATTCTTTGTTTCATAATACTTCAAAAATTGGTTAATGAATATCAAGTGCAAATCTAACACTTTTTCCGAAACAGATATCTGATATAAATCAGAAAAAGCGGGCTCACACCCGCTTTCTTCTTAAAAAAAATTAATCCATACTTCAACTTTTATGCGTCATAATCTCCAAAACCTTACGGTCAGTCTCGTTCATGGCTTCAGCTCCGATACTTGTCAGGTTATGTATGCTCTTATCCACATCATCATCGATGATGCCCTCCACGCTGCTCACACATTTCTGCTGCATGGCCAGCATGGCTGACAATACGGCTGTGGAAACCCCGCTCGTCAATTTCAATGCGCAACTCGGTTTGGCTCCGTCACAAATCATCCCCGTGAGGTTCGCTATCATATTCTTCACGGCGTATGAGACTTGCTCGTACTTTCCTCCCATCAGATAGGTGATGCCACAGCTCGATCCCGTAGAAGCCACCACACATCCGCACAAGGCCGACAGGACACCCAGACTTTGCTTGATATAAATGGCTGTCAGATGGCTCAGCATAAGCGCGCGAACAAGTTCTTCGTCCGTATTGTGATTCTCTTCGGCAAAAACCACGACCGGCATCGTAGCACAAATCCCCTGGTTGCCGCTTCCGGAATTGCTCATCACCGGAATCATAGCCCCGGCCATACGGGCGTCGCACGCACATGAGGTGCTCGACAGAATATGAGAGAATATCGTATCCCCCATAATACCGCGCCCCAAAGGACGGCTCAGCGTCTTGCCCAACTCATGTCCGTAGCACCCTTTCAAAGCTTGCCGGGAGGCCGATTCGTTCAAGCGGCGCGCTTCTCGGATAAATTCGATTTCTTCCAACGGCGCTTCTACGGAAAAATCGTACACCTTGCGCAAGTTGAGTTCGCATTCGTCCTCTCCGGCTTCCTCTCCTTGTGGCATACGGTTGTCCAACAGCACTTTCCCGTCTTTCTCCACATAGACGAAATGCGTGTGCTGACCGGCAATGACAGCCGTAGCCCTATGGCCGGACTCACTCTCCACTATGGCTTCGACATACAGCTTTTCCGAAATGCCTTCTTTTAATGATATTTTGACACGCCGCTCCGCTATGTATTGTTTGCCCTGCTCTACGTCTGTCGGCATCACGTCTTTCAGCACCTCCAGCCCGTATGCAGACTTACCTGCCACTACGCCCAAAGCTATGGCTATGGGAAGTCCCACCATACCCGTACCGGGAATTCCCACGCCCATGGCATTTTTCAATATATTCGCACTGAGAAAGACACTGACTGCGACCGGTCTTTCTCCAAGCACCTCTGCCGCGCGGGCCACACAAAGAGACACGCATATAGGTTCTGTGCATCCCATTGCCGGCACCACCTGTTGCTTCACCAACCGGATGATGCGTTCCCGCTCCGTTTTTTCAATTTTCATGTTTTATTCTTTTCCGGCCCAAAGGTCATTCATCCGCCAGTTCTTCCTCCACATCCTTAATGTCCGCCTCGGGGGTATAGCTTCCGTAAAAAGTATCATCTCCGGCCGTATCGCCCTCTTCTTCCGACTCCGAATCTGTTTCAGTGTCTTCGTCTACAATACGACGATTGCCGTCTTCGTCATATTCCGGTTCGGGCACAAAACGCAATTTCTCTACCGGTTCGCGTTTCTTGGCAAAAATAGCCTCTACCCAAGTTCCTTTCGCAATCTCCAAGGCTTCATAGCCATCGGCGACTTTACGTTCCAACGTACCGCCTGCAGCATGAATGCGTGAAGCAGGCAGAGTTGTCGTACTAATGTCGAAAGCCGACTCTATAATGTCTTTTATCGTCAAAGATATGGAATCCCAACCACCGCCGAAATTACCTTCTATCAACTTCAGCAGGTCGGACGCCGTAATATGTTTAATGTTCTCATACGAGAGGTCCGTAATCCGGCGAATCTCTTTCTTACGTATGGCCACGGCACCTTTTCGTTTGTCTACACAAGGAAGGATGACATAATTGCCGTCGCTATACCTCATGACTTCCCGGTCGTCTTTCGGGTCGAAATGATATACGTCAAAGGCCAGCCGGATGACGTTCAGCACTTTTTCCTCAGATGAAGAAAAACCTTCTTCCTTAATATCCTTTTGCCACAATTCCAAAAGCTCTTGGGCTTCCGTTCCCCATACATTACTGGCGTTCAAATCGAGAACCGATTCCAAATAGTAATTCTTCTTCTGCATATTCTTTCCTCTTTAATTTTTTGGCAAAAGTAATAAAATAAATACGTTCTACCACAAGTATTTTTGAGAAAACGAGCGGAAATAATAAAAAAGAACCGCCCCTCTTATTCTTAAAACATAAAGATGCACAAAAAAGCGTGCGAAATCCTATTTTTACCCTTCTTTATCCTACTAAACCATTTAATATATATGTATATTTGCATTACAATCTATTCAAATTTTAAAATTGAGAACCAACAAATTTAATAGGTTGAATTTATTAATCTAATTTCTTAAAAAAAAACAAAAAGACCAATGAAAAAGACATTACTGACAGCTTTGGCATTACTCATGCTATCAGCGGGTGCTTGGGCCGATCCCATCAACCTAAAAAAAGCCAAGGAATTAGCCGCGGCCTACATGCACGGCAACAACCTTCCGGAAGTCGTAGAAACCGCAGTAACCAAACGCAAAAGTCCCACGGGGACTCCCCCTTTGTACATTTTTAATAGGGGAGAAGGCAAAGGATTCATCATCATATCTGGAGATGATTGTATGCCGTCAGTTTTGGGATACACCGAACAGGGGAATTTTACCCCTGAGACACTGCCTCCGAGTTTGCTTGAATGGATAGAAGGGTATAGTCAAATCATACAGGCAGCACAAGCCCAGGGTTTAGGTCCGAGAGTACAAACACGGGCTAACGACAAGGAAAACATTGCCCCATTGGTCAGTGCACACTGGTCGCAAGGGGCTCCTTACAATAACTTATGCCCGTATATGTCAAACGGGTCAGGCCGCGCGCTGACCGGATGTGTGGCCACGGCTGCCGCACAAGTCATCTACTATTGGAGAAAAGAGCTGCCCGACCGTTCGCAGTATGATACACCGACTTACGGTTACGGCGACGCTCCCGTCACCGAATCATTCCCGAAAGGAACTCCCTTGCAATGGGAACTGATGCAGGACAACTACGGAGGCTCCACGCCCGAGGACATGAACACGGCCGTGGCCACGCTGATGGCCATCACGGGAACATCCACATGGCTCACTTACGGCTCATCCACCTCGGGGCAAATCAGTGATTTGGTCAATACCTTCTCCGGACAATTCCTCATGGACAGCCGATGTACATACAAATCCGGCATCAGCCAGTCGGAATGGGAAAACATGATTTATGACGATTTGTCCAAAGGTTGGCCCATCGTGTACAGCGGCGTGCATCCCACATCAGGCGGGCATGCCGTAGTGGTAGACGGATACCGCGCCTCAGACAACCTTTTCCATTTCAATTTCGGTTGGGGCGGTGGCGGTGACGGCTACTTCACCGTGGACGACCAGACGGGCATGAACGGGTTCAATTCTTGGCAAGGCATGACCCACGCCATACATCCGCGTACCTATTCTTTGGAAGGTGAAATCCGGACAGACAAGATGTACACCCGCATGAAAAACGCCATCGAGGTGGAAATCACCAACCATGGAACCACAGACTACAAGGGAATATACCTTGCCATCGAGCGAAAAGAAGAGGAACCGACAGACGTAAGCGACGCACTTCTGAGAGACGTGAACACGGTCGTCCCGAGCGGAGAAACGGCAACTGTGGAATTGACTTACCGGCCCAGTATCGCCGGGCCGTATTACATGTACCTCATGGACAGTAATGCCCGTATCCTGGCACGCCTGACGACCGAAGCCTCCGTACAGGAACCCGTCTTGTCACTGAACGGCCTCCGGCTCGATGCCGCTCAGGAAAGCGAGAAAACATCCATCGTGATCGGCGGACAAGAGAGCACCATATTATATAATAAGGTGTACAGCGACGCAGCCTGCGTCCTGGCTTCCATAACGAACGCCCAAGAAGCTACCGCCACTACGCCGACCTTGCAATGCGACTTGTACCAATACGATGCCGGACAATCGGCCTTTGTCAAACGCGAGGAATCGTCGGACAGGGAGACCGTCTTTGCTGAAGGCGCGACACAAGACGTGACGTTCAACTTCAACGACATGGAAAAAGACGTATTATACGCCGTCGCACTGCACCGTGACTACAAGGCCGGAGGAGAAGAGCGGACGATGGAGGCTGCACCGGAAGACACCATGGTCTATTTCAAGATAGCCGGTTGCGACCTCACCATGGCCGAAACGGACAACCGGGGAACCGTCTTCTTCGGCCACTGGAACAGGGACAAGTTTTTGGAACTGGCGGCCACGACCCCGGCCTTGCACTACGACCTGACACGCGTGACTGGCATAGACAGCCTGCCGCAGGTAGCGAACCCGAACATAGTGTTCTATCTTGATGCCGCCTCGGACGTCACCGGACGCAACATCATCAAAGACGGGATATGCGAGGAGCTCTACCTAACCCTGGGTTACGACTACTACGCGAAGGAACCTTTCACTGCCCGCCGCGCCGTCTTCGACCCGCAGTCCTCGTCGACGAAATGGCAATATATCGCCCTGCCTTTCGACTGCGAAGTATCCGAAGGCAGCCGCGCACGGCGAATCAAGAAACTGAGCAACATCCTTATCTCGGAATCGGACGAAGTAAACACAACGTTAAAGGCTTGCACGCCTTACCTCTACCGGACTACCCGGCCGGGCGAAGACCGGATTACGGCCACCGACGTGACCGTCGATGACGGTCACGGAACGGCTACGTCCGACACCCTGTCCTACAGTTTCAGCAATGGAGTGGCCCGGAAAGGACTCCGCATGCTGAACAAGGCCGACATACAGACCTTCGTAGAGGACGAGGGCGCCACCATCCCCGCTTTCAGCGGTTACCTTACGTACGACAAGGACGTAAGCATCAACATCTACGCATACGAAAAGAAAGACAAGGAAAGCGAGGAGATCGGCGAACTGCTGAACCAAGCCTACATTTTGGCTGAAAATTCCGACGGGCAGTTGTCTGCGGAAGACCTCAACACGTTCCTCGACCAAATCCACACCGCAGCCGCATGCTATACCCGCCATCCGGAAGCGGAGGAGATAGCCGAAGCCGCCGCCCTTCTGGAGGAGAATATCAAAGCCTGCCGACAGAACCTCATCCCCACAGATGCGCCCATCGACCTCACGGATGTCTACCTGACCAATGCTTCGTTTGAAAGCCGACGCACCACGGGTTGGGACATCACGCGCGAGACAGGGCAGAGTTCAAAGGTGGCGGACGTTTCCTCTTTAGACAACTACATGGTGGATGCCGATGGCAGTTACGTGTTCTACTCTTATTCCAGCAGCGGGGCAGGCAGCGTCACGCTGAGCCAGAAAGCCACGGGCCTGAAAAACGGATTCTACCGCGTGAAGGCATGGATAGCCACTGACGAAGGACAGAGCGTCACGCTCTTTGCCAACGAGGCCATGGCCACGATGACCGACGACGGTTTCGGCGGACGTTACCTGCGGGAAACCGTCATAGACAGCATCCACGTGACGGACGGCATGCTCACCCTCGGCATCAAAGGTAACGACGGATGGTATAAGGCCGACAACTTCAGATTGTATTATCTGGGCGACGGCACCACCTCCGTCACTCCCATACGTAAGGGCACAGCTACCGTCAAAGCATATGGCGGAGAGGGTTGCATCAGTTTGCAAGGTCCGGAAGGACAAGTACTGACCGTTCCCATCTACGGAACGGACGGACGCATGGTACGGCAAGTGACCGTCGACGGGCACGAACAAGTGCGCGGCCTCTCCAAAGGGCTATATATCGTAGACCGGCAAAAAGTCATCGTCCGGTAACACGGACAATCGACCACATCACCTACATTACCCCACTTCCACCTACAAGGTATGGAAGTGGGGTTTTTATTTCATATTTTTATCACCCATAATCAAACGGTACACAAGAGCAAAATCGGCGATAAATTATCGTATTTTACGTCTTAAAAAGGAGAATTCATAGAAAATATTGATGGAAATTCCTAAAAAACACACCAAACCTTATAATTATATTATATTTATTTGTAACTTTGTTTTAAGTTCATTTACTTATCATTCATTAAAAAAATGGACAGTATAAAAGCAATTATCAAATTAGATGACTGAAAAAGCAAGAAAACAGAAGTGGAATACAGGGTGTATTCCACTTCTTATATTATACATAATCCACGGAGTATTCGTCACGGCCTACATGGGGGGAATATTATCCCGAGGCGGAGTTCGCCTTTTGGGTCGCCGAAGTCTTCCTCGTCATGCACGCCTACGCCTTGTGCAGACTGCCCCATAAGGTAGAATGGAATGACTTCTGGAGCATCAATTATCTTTGCACATACATCCCCACACTTCCAAACTCCCCAAAACGGTCTGCCCTTTACATCAGGATTTTCATCCGGATTTTCTCTGCCAGCTTGGTAATTATTCCACCCACCGCTATCGTATCAGCCCGACTACACCTCCCTTTGCATACGGCTTTCTACGCCTTATTATATGGCCAAGCAGCCGTAGGCACAGCGTGTTTACTCATCTTGCTGAAAAAGAAGTGGACGCAGCACCGGTGACGGCCACCTTGATGACACCATCCAACCTGTTCTCAAAAATCCGGTAGGCTTCTTCAATACGTTCCAACGGGAAACGGTGGGTGATAAGCGGTGTGGTGTCAATCCGGCCCGCCTCTATCAGGGAAAGGATTTCGGCACAATCGCAACCGTCCACCCCTCCAGTCTTGAACGTCAGGTTCTTCCCGTACATGTCCGGCAACGGCAACAACTGGGGCTTGTCATAAAGTGCCACAACCGTCACGACGGCATTAGGACGGGCACATTCCCAGGCCAACCGGAAACTGTCCTGGCCACCGGCCACTTCCAACACCACGTCCGCCCCTCCATGGGCACTATGGCACAGCACAAAGTCTTTACAGCCTTCGGGAGTCGTCACCTCTACCCCGGGATAGTGTTCGCGCACGAAACGCAACCTCTCCTCCGACCGTTCGCAAACGATGACGCGATGCGGATTTTTCAGCATGGCACACTGCAAAGTGCATATCCCCGTAGGGCCTGCGCCGATAATCAACACCGTGTCCTCCTCCTTGATTTCCGAGATACGCGCTGCCCAAAAGCCTGTGGCCAAGATGTCGCCCACGAACAAAGCTTGCTCGTCGGTCACCGATGGGGGAATCACATTCAAGCCCTGGTCTGCATACGGAACCCTGACAAATTCGGCTTGTCCACCGTCGATACGACAACCCAAAGCCCAACCGCCATGAGGGTCGGTGCAGTTGTTCACGTACCCGTACCGACAAAAGAAGCATTCCCCGCAAAATGTCTCCACGTTCACGGTCACCCTGTCGCCCGGCTTGACCGAAGTGACCTCACGGCCTACTTCTTCCACCACCCCGACCATTTCATGCCCCACCGTGATTCCCGGTACGGCACGCGGCACACTCCCGTGTTTGATGTGTAAATCACTGGTACAGATGCTCCCCAACGTCACCCGTACGATGGCATCCCGCCCGTCCTGCAACTCCGGACGCGGCTTTTCCCTTAATTCGAATCTCCCTTGTTCTACGAACGTGTATGCAAGCATAATCGTCTCCTTTCTTTTGAACGGTCCTTTTCCGCACGCAAAGATAGCGAAAGGCAAGTGCAGTTCCAAGCCAAAAGCTTGCTTTTGAGCAAGGAAAGTGCTCGCAAGTACAAACATTGTCCCGGGCAAAAGGCACGAGAATCCATTATTGTCACACGAATCCGCAACCACTCCCGAAAAAAACAAACCAAAACTCATTATAACTGACAATTTGGCAGGCTCAAAATGAAGTTCAATAAAAAACAAATCATAAAAAAGGGATACCGTAACCGGTATCCCTTTATCTTTAAAATAAAATCCCCTACATAAGGAAAACGTTCCGATACAAATGACCGGACTCATTCCCCTTACGGGTTTTACGCTTCTTCCAACGTCATGCCCAAATAAGAACAAGAGAAATTCTTTCCTTTTACGGAAGGAAACTGGCTACGCGCATCCACATCTTGCCGCGAACGCAAATGCTCTACTATACGGTTGTAACACTCCTGCGTGTTACGAGCCTTGCAACGAGCCTTGAACCGCGTATCCTTATACTGGAACTTAGTGGTGCCAGGAATGGGAACCACACGTTTGAAAAGGATTTCCCCCTCATACCATCCCGGACGGTCGTTAATGGAAAAACGGGCCGGTGCTTCCTTCTCCGAACTTTCGGCTAAAGACTGCGTCCTGCCTCCGTTCACTTTAAATTCGGCCAAAGTCGTAGCCGTTGTCTTAATCACAATAAAATACACACGGGGACGTACCTTATAACGCTTGGGATAAGGCATCGGGCTATCCATGTATTGGCGCAAGTCTTTCACGAAAGCCTCATCCAACGTAATACCCGGCAGGGAAGACAGGAAATCAAAAGCCTCTTCCGCCGAACTCACCACGCACTCCTCGTCAAAATAGCGAATGTATAAATTCATCAATTCATTATATAAATAAAACCATAAAATCCGAACAATTATACCCCTCGGGCATAATTAGTCGGAGACCGATGCAAAATTATATAAAATCTCCCGTCCGGACAAATTTTGTCCGGTGTAATCCACCTCCGCGATGACAAAATAAGTAACTTTGCACAACCATTCATGATAATTTGAATATGTCTATCATCAGATTCATCAAAAACTGGACGCTCCCCATCGCCATGCTCATGGGGGCATTGTCTTACTTCATTTACACAGGCATTCCTGTCCTGGAGCCTACGAAGCCTTACGTAGCCCGGTTCGTCGGCATCCTGCAACCGGTATTGATTTTTGCCATGCTTTTTATAACGTTCTGCAAAGTAAATCCCAAAGAACTCCGTCCTTGCCGTTGGCATGGATGGCTGCTCTTAATCCAAGCTGGCTGTTTTGCCCTCCTGGCCGGGCTTTTGAAATGTTTTCCCAATCTGCCGGGCCAAGTTTTGGCAGAAGCAGCCATGCTGTGCATGATTTGCCCGACAGCTACGGCAGGCGCTGTAGTCACCGGGAAAGTACGGCACGCAACAGTCACTGGGCAATTAGGAGGCAATGCGGCCAACCTTACGACCTATACCATTTTAATCAATCTGGCCACGGCACTGATTGTCCCCATATTCGTCCCCTTGGTCCACCCCCACCCTGACCTGACATTTGGTGTCTCCTTTTCTTTGATATTAAGCAAAGTCTTTCCTTTATTGTTCTGCCCGTTCCTGGCCTCCTTGTTCGTCCGCTACTGCCTTCCTGGCATACACAAGCTAGTTCTCCGCTGCAAGGACCTGGCATTCTATTTGTGGGCCGTGGCACTGGCCATTGCCATCGGGGTTACCGTGAAGAGTATCGTCCACAGCGAAGTATCGGCGCTTTACCAATTTGGCATAGCCGGCATATCGCTTGTTTGCTGCGTCGTACAATTCTGGGCGGGGAAATACATCGGAACCCGTTACAACGATCCCATTAGTGCCGGTCAAGCCTTGGGACAAAAGAACACGGTATTTGCCATTTGGATGGGGTATACATTCATGACTCCGGTTACATCGGTAGCCGGAGGCTTCTACAGCATTTGGCACAATATTTACAACTCTTACCAACTCTACCGCAAACGAAACGAAGAAAACAAATGAAACAGAAGTGTAAAATCGAGTAGGAGCATGGGGATTAGTTCCCCATGCGACCTCTCACACCACCGTAC
>ENA-ORTD01001243-ORTD01001243.1-human-gut-metagenome-genome-assembly--contig:-NODE-1243-length-18890-cov-11.643005_pt1 | contig 18890 bp, 20 predicted proteins | sample MGYA00241907_ERZ509178 | MGnify/ENA primary metagenome ERZ509178 (study PRJEB26280, sample SAMEA2338793) | human gut metagenome | biome: human gut; feature: human-associated habitat; material: faeces...
ACACCCCTCCCTACCTCTGGCCCGCGCGGAGCGCAAAGCCATTTGACCGAAAGAATAAAATCCGCCCCGCGCCACCAGCGCGAGAACCAGCTTAAAGAAAAACCAGCTCTACCTCTGGCCCGCGCGGAGCGCAAAGCCATTTGACCAAAAGAAAAAACCAGCCCCGCGCCACCAGCGCGAGAACCAGCTTAAAGAAAAAACCTCCCTGCCTCTGGCCCGCGCGGAGCGCAAAGCCACTTGATCGAGAGAATAAAACCCGCCCCGCACCGGCGCGCGATGCCGTCAATCAGTAACGACCATCATCTCCGCGTTCTCCTCAATGGAGTAATTTGCAAAATACCCCTTTTCCAGCGGGATCCACCGCTCCACAAAATTCGAATACCGCTCCCCCTCCCGTTTGCGGAGCCGCCGGGCCTGCTCATCGGGAGAGCAGGTGACGAATATTCTTATATCATAATAGGGTGCAAGGCTGGGGTGATGGCTGTAGCTTCCCTCCACGATGACCAGCGGCGCAGGGCCGAGGGGACGCGGCGGCAGATAGGCACCTTCGCGGCAGGAGTAGGCCAGGTAGGAGAACGCCTGCCCTGCCCGGGCGGGAGCGACGACCTCATCCCGCAGGCGCTGGATGTCCATGTTGGCGCAGGGAATCTTCTCCCAGCCCGTGACGCGCCGGGATGGCGGGAGATAGAAGTCGTCGGTGTGGACGGTGATGCTTTGAGGAAAACGCTCTGCCAGCTGTGCGGCCAGCGTCGTTTTGCCGCTGCCGCAGCGGCCATCCAGTGCGACGAGGACGGCAGGCTGTCGGGCCAGACGGTCGGCGATGGCCGAGGCCAGCTCTTCGGGTGAGATAAGATGCATGGGGATACCATTCCTTTTTATCGCAAGTCAGGAAATTCGTGCAACATCCAAACAGCATAGCTGCGATATGCAATCCAACGCTGTTGCTGCTGCATTAAAAAGTTGAATTGCTATATCAGCTTTGGCTCAGTATAGCACGGCGGAGAAAATGGAGCAAATATTTTTGCAAAAAGGTGTTGACACAGAGCCGGACCTATGGTAAGATAATGCCACGTTAGAAATGACTAACTGAGAAGCGGAAGAAGCTCGAGAGGGGCAGGCTGCCGCATTCTTTTTGGAATTTTGGTTAGCTCTTTCTAACCGTATCTCCTGCATAAGCACCACACGGCAGGAGACAATAGTGGAAAACGGGCAGGGAGGCCGAAGACATGGAGCGCAACTTTGAGACCGTCATGATCGAACAGTGCGCCCCGGTGCTGGCCGGCTTAAAGCCTGCGGGACTTTTCCGCTACGAGACGAGCGACTGCGCCGACCTTGCCCGCCGCGTCCGCAGCTGGAACGAACAGCTGGGCGAAAAGGGCCTCTGCGTCCGAGTCCTCAAGGGCTGTGTGCAGACCCACCGGTATCTGGTGTACGTCTACCGCGAGAGCAAGCTCCGTGCTGTGCTGGCCCAGCCGCAGGTGCGGGATTTCCTGTGCAGGGAAGGCTACACTCTGCCTGAGCAGTCGGACGACTACGCGCCGCTTTTGCGGCAGCTGTCCCGCCGGCTCTGCTGCGAGGCCGATTTTCCCCATGAAATCGGCGTATTTCTGGGCTATCCGCTTTACGATGTGGTGGGCTTTATCGAAAATGCGGGCCGCAACTTCACCTGCTGCGGCTGCTGGAAAGCCTATGGTGACCCCAATGCCGCCCAGCAGCATTTTGCTCAGCTGAACAAGTGTACGGCAGTGTATCTCCGTCTGTTCCGCAGCGGAACGCCCATCCAGCGTCTGGCTGTTGCAGCCTGACGCCCCTGAATTTTGACATTCTCTTCCAAATACTCTCTTTTTATCCTGGCGCCCGCCAGAGCGAAACCACGCACTGGCGGGAAGAATCCTCCTTTTGACACGCGGCCGCTCGTTGCAGAATACCCCCTGCACCGGGCGGCTGTGTCATATGCGGAAGCTGTCGAAAAAGAGTTTCAAATCCAGGATGAAGCATTTTGAAAGCCGGATGGTTCTGCTATATGTGAATTTTGTTGAAATTTTATAATAATCAGAGCAGAAAAATTGTTTGTTCACACAAACTAACTTTTTTGCGAAAAAATGATTGACAGAGTGGGTTAGTAGGTGTAAACTGTCTATGCTGATAGTTGCGACTGACTAACTGGCGCGGCTTTTTGGCAGGGAGATGCAGACACAGCCAGCGCGTTGCGGCGTCTGGCTGGGGCGGCGCTCCAAAGACTGCAAAATCGAACCAAAATGCTCCCCGCCGAGGGGAGAACGAATGGGAGTGAAACGAATATGATGCCTTTGACCATGGCAAAAGCAGGCGATACCGTCACCATCCAGAAGATCACCGGCAAGGATGAAGTGCGTCTGCATCTGGCAGAGCTTGGTTTCGTGGTGGACAGTCAGGTGACTGTCGTCAATGAGATCGCAGGCAACCTCATCGTTCAGGTCAAGGAGAGCCGTCTGGCCCTCGACAAGACGATGGCAAACCGCATTATGGTTGGCTGAGCAGCGGCAGAACGCTGTTTGGGAGACGCTCCGAAACTGGAAAGTCTCTGGATAGAAAGACAAGTAGAGGAGGATTTTTTATGAAGACTCTGAAAGACGTTAAGGTCGGCGAGACTGCCACCGTGGCGCGCCTGCACGGCGAAGGCCCGGTCAAACGCCGCATCATGGACATGGGCATCACCAAGGGTGTGGAGATCTACGTCCGCAAGGTCGCCCCTCTGGGCGACCCGATGGAGCTGACCGTGCGCAACTACGAGCTGAGCGTGCGCAAGGCCGACGCCGAAATGATCGAAGTCGTTTGACCGTAACGAGAGGAGAGGAGTTGCAATGAGCATTAAAATTGCACTGGCCGGCAACCCGAACTGTGGTAAGACTACCCTGTTCAACAATCTGACCGGCTCTAATCAGTACGTCGGCAACTGGCCCGGCGTTACCGTCGAGAAGAAGGAAGGCAAGCTGAAGGGCGAGAAGGATGTCATCATCCAGGACCTGCCCGGTATCTACTCCCTGTCTCCGTACACTCTGGAAGAGGTCGTCTCCCGTACTTATCTGGTCAAGGAGAAGCCCGATGCCATCCTGAACATCATTGATGGCACCAACATCGAGCGCAACCTGTACCTGACCACTCAGCTCATCGAGCTGGGCATCCCCGTGGTCATGGCCGTCAACATGATCGACCTCGTCCGCAAGAACGGCGATAAGATCGACCTGAAGAAGCTGAGCGCCGAGCTGGGCTGTCAGGCTGTTGAGATCAGCGCACTGAAGGGCGAAGGCACCGAGGCTGCTGCAAAGGCTGCTATGGCTGCTGCAAAGGCTGGAAAGGGCAGCGAGCTGCCCCACGTCTTCACCGGCAGCGTTGAGCACGCCATCGCTCACATCGAGGAGTCCATTCAGGGCAAAGTCGATAACCGCTTCCTGCGCTGGTACGCTGTCAAGCTGTTCGAGCGCGACGACAAGGTCATGGATGAGTTGAAGCTCTCCTCCGACCTGATCGCTCACATCGACCAGCACATCAAGGACTGCGAGGCTGAGATGGACGATGACGCCGAGAGCATCATCACCAACCAGCGTTACGCATACATCAACGGTGTCGTCGATAAGGCTGTCAAGAAGAAGGCCCGCGTCGAGCACCTGACCATTTCCGATAAGGTCGACCAGATCGTCACCAACCGTGTGCTGGCTCTGCCCATCTTCGCAGTCATCATGTACCTGATGTACTCCCTGTCTGTGGGTACTTCCATCGCCGACGGCGGCTGGGCCATCGGCACCTTCGCCACCGACTGGACCAACGACGTCCTGTTCGGCGAGGTCGTCCCCAATGCGCTGGGCGGCTTCCTGGAGAGCATCGGCGTGGCAGGCTGGCTGTACGGCCTGATCATGGACGGCATCGTCGCCGGTGTCGGCGCGGTCCTGGGCTTTGTTCCCCAGATGCTGGTCCTGTTCTTCCTGCTGTCCATCCTGGAGGACATCGGCTATATGTCCCGTGTCGCCTTCATCATGGACCGTATCTTCCGTAAGTTCGGCCTGTCCGGCAAGAGCTTTATCCCCGTGCTGGTCGGCACCGGCTGCGGCGTGCCCGGTGTTATGGCTTCCCGTACCATCGAGAACGAGCGCGACCGCCGTATGACCATCATGACCACCTGCTTCATCCCCTGCGGCGCTAAGATGCCCATCATCGGCCTCATCGCAGGTGCCATGTTCGGCGGTTCCTCTCTGGTGGCTGTCTCCGCTTACTTTATCGGCATGGCTGCCATCATCTGCTCTGGTATCATCCTGAAGAAGACCAAGCTCTTCGCAGGTGACCCTGCTCCCTTTGTTATGGAGCTGCCCGCATACCACATCCCCGCTTGGGGCAACGTCTTCCGTGCTACCTGGGAGCGCGGCTGGTCCTTCATCAAGCGTGCTGGTTCCGTCATTCTGCTGGCAACCGTCGCCATCTGGTTCCTGCAGGGCTTCGGCTTCGAGAATGGCGCCTTTGGCATGGTGGAGGATCAGGACAACTCCGTCCTGGCTGCTATCGCTACCAAGATCGCATGGATCTTTGCACCTCTGGGCTTTGGCAACTGGAAGGCTACCGTCGCTTCTGTCTCCGGCCTGATCGCAAAGGAGAACGTCGTCGGCACCTTCGGCGTCCTGTACCACTTCGGCGGCGAGGAGCTGTCTGAGAACGGTGATGAGATCTGGAGCCTCGTTGCTGCTGATTACACCGCTCTGAGCGCTTATGCATTCATGATCTTCAACCTGCTGTGCGCTCCCTGCTTCGCTGCCATGGGCGCTATCAAGCGTGAGATGAACAACGGCAAGTGGACCGCCATCGCCATCGGTTATATGTGCGCACTGGCCTACTGCTCCGCTCTGGTCGTGTACCAGCTGGGCGGCCTCATCACCGGTGAGGTGGGCTTCAACTTCTTCACCGTCGTGGCCGTGGTCATCGTCGCTGCCTTCCTGTATCTGATGTTCCGTCCCAACAAGTACGTGAACGACAACGAGGTCAAGATCGACGTTTCCAAGATCAAGTAAAAATTTCTCAAAACGCGCTGAAAGGAGTGCATTATTATGATGGAGTTCTTGGCTGCTAATTTCAACCTGCCGACGATCATCGTCGGAGCTATCGTGTTTGGCGGTGTGGGTTGGATCACATGGCACTCTCATAAGCACGGCGGCTGCAGTGGATGCAGCGGCGGCTGCGACTGCGGCGGAAGCTGCAGCAGCTGCAAGGGCGACTGCCACTGAGCAATAATGGAAGAGAAGGGGGCGCGGGTCAGAGCTTTGGCCCGCGCCCCTTTTGTAAACCAAGAGTTTGTGTGATATAACGAAAAGAGAGTGATACGAGATGGAACTGACGCCAGCACACCTGCGGTACCTGCTCGCGATCTATGAGGTCTCGCAGACCCATCTTGACATCAGCTCCCGCAGCATCGCCGAGAAGCTGGGCGTGACCAAACCCTCGGTGGTGCGGGTGCTGAACCTGCTGATGGAGCGGGGGATGATCGTCAAGGAGTATTACGGCAAGATCTACCTCACCGACCGGGGCATCTTTGTGGCCCGGGAGGTCAAAAAGCAGCTGGACGAAGTGCTCACGCACTTCCCTCCGGTGGAGGAAGAGCTGACCGATGAGGAGCGGCTCACCGCCGCCCTCGCCCTGACGGCGGCCCTGCCGGAACGGGTGTTCACCGGCCGGTACGACCAGCTGATGGGCGCAGAGGAAGCGCCTCCTGCCGCAGGCTGATGCCTTGAAAAGCAAAAGAACCGGACTCCGCGGAGTCCGGTTCTTTTCGTATGCGGGTCCTCAGACCAGATAGCCCTCGAAGCAGTGGAGATCTTCGGTCTTGACGATGCCTTCGAGATAAAGGCCGTCTTCGCGGTACTCCTCGAGCTGGACGCTGCCGCGCTCCCGCATGGGGGCGGCGAGGCCCAGCTTATCGTAGGGCAGGAGAACGCGGATGGTGTGGATGCGGTCGCTGAGGGTCTCGTCCAGCTTGGCCAGCAGCTTGTCGAGGCCGTAGCCGGTCTTGGCGCTGGTGAGCAGGATGTCGGGGTCGAAGCTCAGCACGCCGGGCTTGTCGCACTTGTTGTAGACGGTCAGGCGGGGGATGTCGGCGCAGTCGAGGCCGTCCAACACTTCGTCGGTGACGGCCAGCTGCTCCTCCCGCTGCTCATCGCCGGCGTCGGCCACCCGGACAATGACGTCCGACCATGCGGCCTCTTCCAGCGTGGATTTGAATGCTTCCACCAGATTGTGGGGCAGACGGGAGACGAAGCCGACGGTGTCCACCAGCAGCACGGCCATGCCGCTGGGCAGGACCAGCTTCCGGCTGGTGGGGTCGAGGGTGGCAAAGAGCATATCGGCCTCGGCGACGCTGGGGCCGCAGAGGGCGTTCATCAGGCTGGATTTGCCCACGTTGGTGTAGCCCACGAGGCTGACCACCGGCATTCCGGTCTTGGCGCGGGCTCTCCGGCTCTCGCCCCGGCGCTTTTCCATCTCGGCCAGCTTCTCAGCCAGTGCGTCGATGCGGGCGTGGACGTGGCGGCGGTCAAGCTCGAGCTTCGTTTCACCGGCGCCACGGCGGGCGCCGCCGCCGCCCTGACGGCTCAGGCTTTCGCCCATGCCCTGCAGGCGGGGCAGACGGTAGCGCAGGAGGGCCAGCTCGGTCTGCAGCTTGCCTTCGTTGGTCACGGCACGGCTGCGGAAGATCTCGAGGATGAGCATGGTGCGGTCGATGACCTCGAGGCCGCCGAGGGCCGTGGAGATGTTGCGGATCTGGCTGCCGGTCAGCTCACCGTCGAAGACGGCGCACTCGGCCCCCAGCTCTGCTGCGGCCGCAGCGGCTTCTTCCAGCTTGCCGCTGCCCAGCACGATGCCGGTCTCAGGGGTCTGGCGCTTCTGGGTGACTTCGGCCACAGCCTCCATGTGGTTGGCCTCACACAGCGCAGCCAGCTCGGCAAGGCTGCGCTCGCAGTCCCATAGGCCCTGGTCGAGGGCGAGAAGGATGACCTTCGTCGGGGGAGTTTCGACTAAAATATCGTAAAGTTCGCTCAAAATGATTCCTTTCTGTTAGTGGAGCCAACCTCTCAGTCTCGCTATCGCTCGACAGCTCCCCTACCAAGGGGAGCCTCTGGCGAAGAGAAAAAGCTCTACGAAATGCCAAGGCCTCCCCTCGATAGGGGAGGTGGCAGCGCGTCAGCGCTGACGGAGAGGTTGCTCCTTATAGTGTTCTCGTGTCAGGGCATAGCACTTGCAGGGTATCGCTGTACCGTCGAATTTATGATAGACGGCCTCGTGGTCGTAAACAAAGCCTGCTTTCATCATGACCTTGCCGCTGGCGGGGTTCTCCACGGCGTGGGAGCAGGCAAGCCAATTACTGTCTGTATTCTTGAACCAGTATTCTACCAGAGCTTTCAGAGCCTCGGTGGTGCAGCCTTTGCCCCACCATGCTCTGCCGATGCAGTAGCCCACCTCCCACACGCCGTTGCTGTGGTCAAAGCCGGGCCAGGGGTCCCGCTCCGGCTCTACACTGGAGGAGGTAAAGATGCTGATGCTGCCAAACACCTGGCCGGTGGTCTTTTCCACGATGGCCCACTGGTAGTAGTCCTCGTTGGGATAGAGCAGCGCCCATGCGCTCAGAAGCTCCTGCGTCTCGGCCACATCCTTGTGCGGCGTCCAGCGCAGCCAGCGGGTGACCTCCGGGTCGTTGGCCCAGTTCGCGTACATCATCGGGGCATCCGACAGCATAAGGCGGCGCAGAAGCAGCCGCGGCGTTTCGATTTCCTGTGTGCCGGCGTGGCGCATGATACATTCCTCCCAACCATTGTAAATATGCATAGAATAGCACAAAACCGGCTTCGGCGCAAGCAAAATGGGCTGCTTCGGGGCAAAAATGCTTGACAAGTGCGCAAACTTCATTAAACTGAAGATGACTGGATAAAAATTCTCCCCGGCAAAGGGCCGGGGAGAATGCTCAGGTCGGAAGAACATCCGCCCGGAGGATAGCCTGCCAGTCGCTGTGACCATACAGGAAGCGGAGGATGTGGACGGTCTGGGTGGAAGAATCGACTTTATAAAATGCAAGATAGTTTTGAACTGGAATGAGCCGGATTCCCGAAGAGGAAAGAAATGGGTCATTCACAAGTGAAAAACGCTGTGGGAAGGTGTCAAGAGAACGGAATTTCTTCCATGCGATGGCAACCAGCTTGTCGGCAGCAGAGGGATTTTTCAAGGTCAGGTCGATATAGTCGAAGGCATCTGCAAGGTCACGCTGAGCAGAAGCGGCAACATCGATAACGTAGTTCATCGAAGACTCCTTCTGTTTTGCAGCTCCTGCATGAACTCATCCAGCGGGCGCGTTCTTCCCGCCGCCACGTCATCCAGACCTTCCTGCAATTTCGCATACAAATCGAACCGGGCGGTCAGGGCCTCGTAGGTCTCGATGCTCATCACGGCAAGGTCGCCTTTGCCGTTTTTGGTGATGAACACCGGCTCGGCGTAGTCGTGGCAGAAGGTGGAGATCTCATTGTAGTTGTTGCGCAGGTCTGCGCTGGAACGAATCTTGGGCATCCAAAAGCACCTCACTTTCATACGAAAATTATACCTGAATTTCTTTATAAAATCAAGGAGAATAAAAAAGGAGAACCTTTCTATGACGGACATCCGAGAGTATCTTGCCCACAAGCCGCTTTTGTTTGACGGCGGCATGGGTACCTATTATAAAGCGGCACCGGGCGCGGACTGCGAAATGGCCAACCTCACCGACCCTGAGGGCGTGAAGAAGGTCCATGCGGAATATCTGGCCGCAGGCGCACAGGCCATCAAGACCAACACCTTCGGTCTGCCCCGGATGGCGGCGGCCCAGATGCCGGGCTGGGAAGAGCTGGCCGAGGCGGGCTGGAAGCTGGCCTGTGACGCTGCCGCTGAGAAGGATGCCGCCGTCTTTGCTGACCTTGGCCCGGCCCCGGACACCGAGGCTGCCCCGGCCAGCAGCGCTTACGGCCTCGTGGCGCAGCAGTTCGCCGCACTGGGTGCAAAGAACTTTCTGTTCGAGACGCTCAGCTCCGATGTGGGCATTGTGGAGGCGGTAAAGGCGCTGCGTGTGGCCGTGCCGGACGCCTTTGTCATGGTGTCCTTCGCGGTGCTGCCGGACGGCTACACCCGCGAGGGCCTGCTGTTCCGCGACCTGCTGCGCCGGATGGAGCAGAGCGGCGTGGTGGACGCCGTGGGCCTGAACTGCGTCTCGGCCCCCGGCGCGATGAAGAAACTGGTGCAGGGCCTTGGCGAGACGCTGCTGCCCCTGTCGGTGATGCCCAACGCGGGCTATCCGGTGGTCACCCGGGCGCGGGTGCTGTATCAGGGCAAGCCTGCGTATTTTGCCCGGGAGATGGGGCAGATCGCCGCTGCGGGCGTCCGTATTTTGGGCGGCTGCTGCGGCACGACGCCCGCCCACATCGCGGCCCTGCGTGCAGAGCTGGATGCCCTGCCCCAGCGGACCGAGGCCGCTCCGGCAGCGAAGCTTTCCACCGGGACTGCACCGGCGGTGGAAAAAGATGATGCCTTCCTGCGGAAACTGAACGCAGGCGAGAAGGTCATCGCCATTGAACTGGATTCGCCCCGGGTGGCCGACCTGAGCGGCTATCTGGACGGCGCACGGCGGCTGCAGGCCGCAGGCGCTGACCTGCTGACCATCGCCGACTGCCCCATCGCACAGGCCCGGATGGATTCCTCCCTCGTGGCCTGCCGGGTACACCGGGAACTGGGAATGTGCGCTCTGCCCCACATGACCTGCCGCGACCGCAACCTCAACGCCACCAAGGCCCTTCTGCTGGGCCTTTACGCCGAGGGTGTGCGGGAGGTGCTGGCCATCACCGGCGACCCCATCCCCACCGCAGAGCGGGACGAGGTGAAGAATGTCTACCAGTTCAACTCCCGCAAGCTGGCCCGGTACATCGTCTCGCTGGCCGGGGAGGGCCGGGAGATGCCCTCGGCCATGACCGTCTTGGGTGCGCTGAACCTCAACGCCCGGAACTTTGAGGTGGAGCTGCGCCGGGCTGTGGAAAAGCTGGAAAACGGGATGTCGGGCTTCCTGACCCAGCCGGTGCTGTCGGCACAGGCGGTGGAGAATCTCCGCAAGGCCCGTCAGACACTGGGCGAACGGGCTAAAATCCTGGCCGGCATTATGCCGGTGGTCAGCCAGCGGAACGCAATCTTTATGGAAAACGAGATCAACGGCATCCATGTGGAGGAGAACATCATCCAGCGCTTCGCGGGCCTCGACCGGGAGCGGGGCGAAGCGCTGGGCCTTGAGGTGTCGATGCAGATGGCCCGGGAGGCTCTGCCCTACGCCGACGGCTTCTATCTCATGACCCCCTTCAACCGTGTGGCCCTGATGGAGCGGCTCATTGCCCGGCTGAAAACGGAGCTTCTGGACGCGGAAGGCTGAAAAACGGATAAATCGTTGAAAGCGCCGCAATGAGATGATATTCTAATAAAGAAAAACGAACAGGGCCTTTGCGGACCCTGATAAAGCGGATGCAGCGGGCCACACTCGAAAAGGAAGGAATATAAGAAAAATGCGGACACGGTATACCCTTATCAATATGGTCGTCAATGTGGGTGGACAGCTCATGAATCAGGCGCTGCTGTTCATCAGCCGGATGGTGTTCATCCACTATCTGTCGGCGGCATATCTGGGGGTCAACGGACTGTTCACCGATGTGCTGGGCATCCTGAACCTTGCAGAGCTTGGAATCGGCACGGCGATGATATACAGACTGTATGAGCCGGCTGCGAAGAAGGATGAGCATCGGCTGGCGCAGCTGATGAACCTTTACCGGCTCCTCTACCGTATCGTGGCGGTCGTGGTGCTGCTCGTGGGCCTTGCATTGATGCCGTTTCTGGGCTTTTTCATCAAGGACAGCGGCGGCATCGAGCATCTGCGGCTCATCTATCTGATGTATGTGGCAAACTCGGTCTGCTCCTATCTGCTGAGCTATAAAAACTCCATCTATCTGGCCTACCAGAAAGCCTATGTCCGCAACCTCTGGGCGCAGCTCTGCGACGCGGTCAAGACGCTGCTCCAGATCGTCCTCATCGTGCTGACCGGAAACTTTATCCTCTATCTGGCGGTGCAGTTCGTGATGCAGTTCATCCCGAACATCATCGTATCGGTCAAGGTGGATAAGGAATTTCCCTACCTGAAAGAGTGCAGAGAGCTGCCGGAAAAAGAAGAATTTCACGGTATCCTGCGGAACATCGGTGCCATGAGCTTCCACAAGCTGGGAACGGTCATCGTCCGGAACACGGACAGCCTGCTGATGTCCAGCTTCGTGGGTTTGCTGTCGGTGGGCATCTACTCCAACTACAAGCTCATCTTGTCCGGCATCAACAACCTGATGGATAAATTCTCGAACGCCTTTACCGGAAGTCTGGGCAATCTGGGAGCCATCGAGGATGAGACACGGGTGTACAGCATCTACCGGGAACTGGACCTGCTCTTCTTCGTCATTTACGCTTACTGGACGGCGGGACTGTTCGCGCTGTCCAACGCTTTTATCACCCTCTGCTTCGGCGCGGAATACTGCTTCTCCACGGCGACAGTCGCCGTCCTCGTGACGGAATTTTATGTTTCGGGTCAGCGGAAGGTCAACCTGCTCTTCCGTGAGGCCAAGGGCCTGTTCTGGTACGACCGGTACAAGCCGCTGCTCGAGTCGGCCATCAATCTGGCAGCGTCCCTGCTGCTGGTGCAGAAGTTCGGCGTGGCAGGCATTCTGGGCGGAACGGTCATCAGCACCGTGGCGACCTGCCTCTGGATGGAGCCTTACATCCTGATGCGCTACGGCATCCGGGAAGACTGGCAGGGCAAGCTGAAAGACTACTTTGTCCGCTACGCCGAACGCGCCGCAGTCGTCGCGGCGCTGGCCGCTGTGTCCTACGGATGGGTGCGCTTCTGCCCGGCGAAGAACATCGGCTGGTTCCTGCTGGACGGTGTGCTGTATACGCTGCTGTTCGGGGCTGTCATGGTGGTGCTCCACCGGAACGCGCCGGAGTTCGATCGGCTCAAGGGCCGTGTCACGGCTGTTCTGAAAAGGAGGAAAAGCTGAATGGCCCGGCGGGACAGCCGCGTCCGGCTCATCCGGCAGAAGAACGGCGGTCTGAGCGCGGCCCGTGCGCTGAACGGCAGCTGTGAAAATTTTGTTCCGATGAAAAAGAGATTGACAAAACGCACAAAAAACGCTATATTCTTTTTATAAATGCAAGGAAAAAGAGTGTGCGTCGTTTTCGCCATCCAGAGAGCCGGGGGCTGCTGAAAACCCGGTATGGCGGTGCGGCGTGCTGTCGCTTTTGAGCAGAGGCGGGGAAACAGGAGTAGTCGCCTCCGGGTCTGCTCCACGTTATCGGGGCATCAAGGGGCATACGGCAGAAAGCCGTGTGCAATTTGGGTGGTACCGCGGTTATATTACAGCCGTCCCATGGAACGCTCCGTGGGGCGGCTTTTTTCGTCCCACTTCACAAACCTTCTGGGAGGATACTATGAAAGAACTCGCAAAACAGTATGATCCGAGCCAGGTGGAAGACCGCATCTACCAGTTCTGGCTGGATGGCGGCTGCTTCCACACCAAGGCCGACCCCGACAAGAAGCCCTACACCATCGTGATGCCCCCTCCGAACGTCACCGGCCAGCTCCACATGGGCCACGCCGTGGACAACACCATGCAGGACATCCTCATCCGCACCAAGCGGATGCAGGGCTATGCCGCCCTGTGGGTGCCTGGCACGGACCACGCTTCCATCGCTACGGAGGCCAAGGTCGTGGAGGCCATGCGTGCTGAGGGCCTGACCAAGGAAATGGTGGGCCGCGACGGCTTCCTGGAGCGCGCCTGGGCCTGGAAGACCAAGTACGGCAACCGCATCGTCAGCCAGCTCAAGAAGCTGGGCAGCAGCTGCGACTGGGAGCGTGAGCGCTTTACCATGGATGAGGGCTGCTCTGAGGCTGTCAAGGAAGTCTTTGTCCGCCTGTACGACAAGGGCCTCATCTACCGCGGCAACCGCATGGTCAACTGGTGCCCCCACTGCAACACCTCCATTTCCGACGCCGAGGTGGAGTATGAGGAAAAGGACGGCAGCTTCTGGCACCTGCTCTACCCGGTCAAGGAGACCGGCGAGATGCTGGAGCTGGCTACCACCCGTCCCGAGACCATGCTGGGCGATACCGCTGTTGCCATCAACGGCGATGACCCCCGCTATGCTCATCTGCACGGCTGCCATGTCATCCTGCCCCTGCTGAACAAGGAGATCCCCATCGTCTGCGACGAGCACGCCGACATGACCAAGGGCACCGGTGTCGTGAAGATCACCCCGGCCCACGACCCCAATGACTTTGAGGTCGGCCTGCGCCATGACCTGCCCATCGTCCGCGTCTTTACCTACGACGGCCGCATGACCGGCGCCGCCGATAAGGCTGCTGCCGACGCTCTGTTTGCCGCGGACAAGAACACCGTCAACGAGCCTCATGTGCTGGACTGCGGCAAGTATGCCGGCATGACCACCCTCGAGGCCCGCAAGGCCATCCTCGCGGACCTGAAGGAGGGCGGCTTCCTGAAGGAAATCGAGCCTCTGAAGCACGAAGTCGGCACCTGCTACCGCTGCCACTCCACCATCGAGCCCATGGTGTCCAAGCAGTGGTTCGTCAAGATGGAGCCTCTGGCCAAGCCCGCCATCGAGAGCGTGGAGAAGGGCGACATCAAGTTCGTGCCGGAGCGCTTCACCAAGAACTATATGAACTGGATGAAGAACACCCGCGACTGGTGCATCAGCCGCCAGCTGTGGTGGGGCCACCAGATCCCGGCCTGGTACTGCGACGACTGCGGCGAGACTGTGGTCGCCAAGAGCGCACCCTGCACCTGCCCCAAGTGCGGCGGCACCAGGCTCACCCAGGACCCCGATACCCTCGACACCTGGTTCTCTTCCGCTCTGTGGCCCTTCAGCACTCTGGGCTGGCCCAATGAGGAGAGCGAAGACCTCAAGTATTTCTATCCCACCAACACCCTCGTCACCGGCTACGACATCATCGGCTTCTGGGTCAGCCGCATGATCTTCTCCGGTCTGGCTTACACCGGCAAGGCTCCCTTCGACACCGTCTGCATCCACGGCATCGTCCGCGACAGTCAGGGCCGCAAGATGTCCAAATCCCTCGGCAACGGCATCGACCCGCTGGAAGTCATCGCCCAGTACGGCGCTGACGCCCTGCGCTTTATGCTGGTGGACGGCTCTACCCCGGGCAATGATATGCGCTACAGCGAGAAGAAGGTGGAGGCTGCCCGCAACTTTGCAAACAAGCTGTGGAACGCTACCCGTTTCGTGCTGATGAACCTGCCCGAGGACTTCCAGCCCGGCCTGCCCAGCGAGGAGAAGCTGGACATGAGCGATAAGTGGGTGCTGACCAAGCTCAATCAGGTGGCCGGCGCCATGAGCGACAACCTCGACCACTACGAGATGGGTCTGGCCGCTGCCAAGATCAACAGCTTCATCTGGGACGTCTACTGCGACTGGTTCATCGAGATCGCAAAGCCCCGCCTGAACTCCGGCGACGCCGAGCAGGCCGACACTGCCCGCCGCGTGCTGGTGTATGTGCTGGACAAGGCCCTCAAGCTGCTGCACCCCTTCATGCCCTTCATCACCGAGGAGTTGTATCAGGCTCTGCCCGGCTCTGCCGAGACCATCATGACCCAGAGCTGGCCCACCTTCGATGAAGCTCACAACTGGGCCGACGAAGAGGAAGCCTTTGAAAAGGTCATGGACTACATCAAGGCCGTGCGTACCATGCGCACCGAGATGAACGTCCACCCCGCCAAGAAGACCAGCATGATCATCGAGACGGCTGACCCGGCTCCCTTCCAGAGCGCCGAGGTCTATCTGGCAAAGTTCGCCTTCGCCACCGATGTGACCTTCACCGAAAAGTATGAGGGCAGCACCGACGGCATGGTGCAGGTGTCCACCCACGCCGCCCGCGGCTTCATCCCCATGATGGAGCTCATCGACCGCGACAAGGAGCTGGCCCGTCTGAACAAGGAAAAGGCCAAGGCCGAGAAGGAACTGGCCATGTTCGAGAACCAGCTCAACAACCCCAAGTTCGTCGAGCGCGCTCCCGCCGCTCTGGTGGAGGACATCCGCAATAAGCACGCCAAGAGCCAGGACAAGCTTGCCAACATTGAGCAGAGCATCAAGGCTCTGGGCTGATGCGGGAAACGGGTCCTGATATGCAAAAAACTTCTCCCTGGCTCATTGCGGCACGAGTCATCTTTACCTTTGCGCTTATCGCCTGCATCGTATTCATCTTCTCCAACTCCATGCAGATCGGTGACGTCTCGGAAACGGCAAGCGGACGAGTATTGCTTCTGATGAAAAAGGTGTTCACCCGTCTGGGAATGCCCGGCGCGGCGAACCATCTGACAGACCACATCGTGCGCAAGCTGGCACATTTCTGCGAGTATGCGCTGGAAGGCTTCCTGCTCACCCTCTGCCTGCGGGTCTATACCCGGCACTTTTTCGTTCACATCTCGTGGCCGATCCTGGGCGGTCTGCTCACGGCCCTGACAGACGAGACCATCCAGATGTTCAGCGATGGCCGGAGCAGCCAGCTCACCGACGTCTGGCTGGATTTTTCGGGCGGGATGGCCGGTATTCTGGTGGGCCTGTTCTGTCTGGTCCTGTGCAGGATGTGCTGGCTGTTCTACAAACATCGAAACGAGGATTGACGCAATGACCATCGAACAGGCAAACGAATATTTTTCTTCTCTGCCCGAGGGCTTTGCCCCGGCGGAGGAGCTGCGCGCTGCCCTGACGGCGGATGTCCAGAAGGTGCAGTTCGTCGGTGTGGCCGGCACGGCGGGCAAGACCGCTGCTGCCGGGCGGCAGGCGGCCATCCTCCGGGAGGCGGCGTTCCACGTCGGCTTCTACCGCGCCGGCTGTGAGCCGCTGTCGGCCCGCATCGCCATCGGCGGCGTGTCGGTGGACCCGGTGCTGCTTTGTCAGGCTGCCGAGGCTCTCAGTGCCGCAAAGCCTCTGCCCCGTGAGGCGGCAGAGCTGGCGGCTGCGGCCCGCTGCTTTGGTGCGGCAGGCTGCAAGCTGGCTGTGGTGGAGCTGCCGGATGCCGGTCTGGCATCGGCCCTGCCCAATATGCCGGTCTGCGCCGTCACGGCCATCGGCCCGGACGGTGTGAGCCGCTCGGTGGAGCGTCTGGCCGCGCTGGCCGCAGGCGTCATGCGGAAGGACGCCGTCTGCGTCACCGCGCCGGAGCAGCCGAAGGCTGTTCTGAGTGAGCTGGTGGTGGCGGCGGCCAAGGCCGAGTGTGAGCTCGTCGTCCCCGACGCCGAGGACATCACCTTCCTCGAGGCGGAAAAGTTCACCAGCAAGGTGGACTACGGCGGATACACCGCCCCTCTGGCCTTCCTGGGCCGCCACGCGGCGGGCAATGCCGCCGTCGCGGTCGAGCTGGCATTGGCCCTCTGGCGCAAGGGCTTTGAGATCCCCGATGAGGCCATTCTGGCGGGCCTTGCTGCTGTGGAGAACTGCAGCAGCATCCGCGTCCTGTCCCAGAAGCCCCTCATCATCCTCGACGCCTGCCGTACTCCGCAGCAGGCCGCAGCCCTTCTGCGCGTCCTCAATATGGCCAAGGTGCGCCACATGAGCGCCGTGATCGGCCTGACGGAGGAGGAAGGCGCGGAGTCGTTCCTTGCCGCACTGGAGACCGGACTGACTATGGACGAGCAGAAGAAGGACAAGAGCACCATGCCCGGCATGGGCGAGAACCCCTTCGACAAAGTCTTCCTTGTCGCCCCGGCGGGAACGGAAGCGGCGCTGGCAGAGCGCCTGACCGAAAAGGCACGGTATCACTTCGACGCGGTGTTCTGCCCGACGCTGGCCGAGGCCGTGGAGCAGGCGAAAGCCAACAGCCGCCGCGGCCTGCTGGTCTGCGGCAGTGAGGCCATCGCCCTCGAGGCGGAAAAGCTGCTGAGCGACACCGTTCTCTAAAAAATAACCCGCAAGACCTGTACACTGAAAAGGTGTACAGGTCTTTTCTTTATGCCAGAAAAAAAGGAGATGAGGATATGGCGACAGTGACCTTCAGCGCGGCGGACGATGTGCTCTACGCCTATCTGGCCGGCGAGATCGACCACGACGCGGCGCAGGGGCTTCGCATCCAGCTGGACGACGCCCTGCTCACCCGCAGCCCGCGCATTCTGGTGATGGACCTCGGCGGAGTGGGGTTCATGGATTCGTCGGGCATCGGGCTGATACTGGGGCGGCAGCGCTGCGCCCGGACGCTGGGCGGCAGTCTGCGCATCCAGCACGCGCCGGAACAGCTCCGGCGGGTCTTACAGCTTGCAAGCATCCCCTGCACCGAGCCGGGCGGGGAAGTATCAGGAGGGATATAAATGAAAGCGGAAAACAGTGCAAAGATCCAGTTTGATTCGCTCAGTGCAAACGAGGCTTTTGCCCGGGGCGCAGCGGCGGCCTTTCTGGCTCGGTATGACCCCACCGTGCCGCAGCTGGCCGACATCAAGACGGCGGTGTCCGAGGCGGTGACCAACTGCATCGTCCACGCCTACCCGGATGCCATCGGTCCCGTGACCCTGAGCATCGCCGTCTACCCGGAGCGGCTGGTGAAGATAACGGTGACGGATAAAGGCATCGGCATCCCGGACGTCGAAAAGGCCATGGAGCCTCTTTTCACCACCGGCAACCCGGAAGAGCGCTCCGGTCTGGGCTTTGCGGTGATGCAGAGCTTTATGGATAAGGTCAAGGTGTCCTCTCAGCCCGGAAAGGGGACGCGGGTGGTGCTGACCAAGCGTCTGGATGAGCGCTCTACATAATAAAGAGAAAGAGGGCGTCGCAATGGTAACGGACAAGACCCGGCGGAGCGCATTCATCGAGCAGAATCTGGGGCTGGTGCATTCCTGTGCCGGACGGTTCCGGGGGAGAGGCATTGAATACGACGACCTCTACAGCGCCGGCTGTATGGGGCTGGTAAAAGCGTATGACGGCTTTGATGAGTCGCGTGGCGTCTGTTTTTCCACCTACGCTGTGCCGGTCATTCTGGGCGAGATCAAAAAGCTGTTCCGGGACGGCGGCACTGTAAAGGTGAGCCGGTCACTCAAAGAGCTGAGCCTGCGCATCAATGCAGCCCGGGAGCATCACAGCAAGCTTTGCGGAGCAGAGCCTACTCTGTCGCAGCTGGCAGAGGAGCTGGGGGAAAGCGTGGAGAATATCACGCTGGCTATCCAGGCGGCGCAGCCTGCGGTGAGTCTGACGCCGGAGAACCGGGAAGAGGGCGACCGTCAGATGGATATTCCGGTAGAGTCGCCGGAGGAAGAGCTTGCAGATAAGATAGGTCTGGCGGAGGTATTGAAGAGCCTGCCCGAAGAGGACAGGCTTATTATCCAGCTGCGTTTCTATGGGGGCAAGACCCAGAGTGATACGGCAAAACTGCTCCATACCACGCAGGTACAGATCTCACGGCGGGAGCGCAAGATATTAAAGGTGATGCGGGACAGGCTGTTGGACGAATGATGGACAGAGCGGCCAAATCTGAGAGAAAAAACCGGGCAAAAGGACGAACCGGAAAATAATTCAAAAAAAGTGAAAAAAGGACTTGCTTTTTGAGGGGGCCTGTGCTAAAATACATTACTGTCAGGCGGACGTCTGGCACAAATACCTCCCAAAAAGCGACAGGAAAAGTACGAAGGTCGATTGGTTCTCCTAAGAACTTCAAAAAACCTTCAAAAACGTGCTTGACAATCTGGCGCTTCGGTGGTAAAATAAATAAGCTGTCAGCCGCATGGCTGAGGCGCTACAGGACCTTGAAAATTGAACAATATCGAAAA
>ENA-ORTD01001264-ORTD01001264.1-human-gut-metagenome-genome-assembly--contig:-NODE-1264-length-18639-cov-3.355413_pt1 | contig 18639 bp, 16 predicted proteins | sample MGYA00241907_ERZ509178 | MGnify/ENA primary metagenome ERZ509178 (study PRJEB26280, sample SAMEA2338793) | human gut metagenome | biome: human gut; feature: human-associated habitat; material: faeces...
TGAATAAGAAAAAAGTCGCATTTATCTGTGTTCATAATTCATGCCGTAGTCAGATTGCAGAGGTATGCAGGTAGATAAAATAATTATCTACCTCCTACCCGATTCTAGAAATTAAGAAAGTTCTGCCACATTCTTGTAGCCCAGATGGAATTAATCATCAATGCCGTATTTGTTTTCCAGCGCTTCTTCTGCTAATTCCAGTTCATCTTCCAGTTTTTCAATCGCGCGTTCTCTCGCTTTGTATGTCTCGAAGCTAATCTCTTTCATCTGGTAAGCATACTCAAATTCATCATCAAGCTTATCCAGTTCGTCATCGACTGCGTCTACCTGTTTTTTCAAAGCGTAGAATTGTTCGTGATTCTCAGATGCATTTGTAGATCTTTTTGCATTGTTTACACTTTTTGTTATATTACGGACATCGTTTTCATAAGAAGAGAAATCATAATCCTTTTCGTTCACATTCTCTACTGCGTTTTTTGTGTTACTGATGTTATCATCATCGTCATCTGTATTTGATGTTACAACTTCCTGTGTCTTAATTTCTACATCTTCTGCTGCTCCATTATTGGATGAAGTGCATCCTGTAAAAGCAAATATTAATGTGAGAGATAATAAAACTACTAATAATTTTTTCATAATATGTTCTCCTTCCGTCTCTTGGATGTTTTGTTTTTGCTGTTATATGTATCATATAGGGGGAAGATTAAAAAAAGATTAAAACAAATAGTAATTTCAAAAAATGAAAAAAAGGACTCTAGCATACGAAAATGATTGGTATTATAATAATTACATTATGAGATTACTGATTGTAGAAGACGAGAATGATTTAAGAAACATTGTCAAAAAAAGGCTTGTCAAGGAACATTACAGTGTAGATGCCTGTGGGGATGGTCTGGAAGCGATGGATTATATCGATATGACTTCCTACGATGGTATTATTCTTGATATCATGTTGCCGGGAAAGGATGGATATGAAATCTTAAGAGAATTAAGGCGACGAGAAGATGATACACCGGTTCTGTTACTGACAGCAAAAGACAGCATTGAAGACCGCGTCAAAGGACTGGATCTTGGTGCCGATGATTACCTGATCAAACCATTTGCATTTGAAGAACTGCTTGCAAGAATCCGTGTCATGATGCGTAGAAAGCCACAATTTACATCCAATCAACTAAAAATAGCAGATCTTATTCTGGATCGTGACACAAGAAAGGTTACAAGAGCCGGAAATGAAATTGATCTTTCTGCAAAAGAATTTATGGTTCTGGAATGTCTTATGCGCAACAAAAATATCGTAATGACAAGACAGCAGATTGAACAGAATGCGTGGGACTTTGATTTTGAAGGTGGTTCCAATGTGATCGACGTATACATTCGTTATTTGCGAAAAAAAATCGATGCACAATATGAACAAAAACTCATCCACACTGTTCGCGGTATCGGATATGTAATGAGGGAAAACGAATGAAACAACTGACGATCAAGAAAAAAATTACGCTATGGTACACCGGAATCATTGCCGTAGTTCTTGGGACTATTTTAGTTCTCGTCCTTCTTTTTGTGGATAAGGTTGGAATTTCTGCGACAGAAGAAGAAATCAGTGCCGCAGTGACTGGTTTCTCTTCAAATATTAATTTTCAGGATGATTCCTTTTATCTTGACGGCGATACCGAATTTTACGATGACGGTATTATGTTTTGTATTTATGACAAAAACGGACGCTTACTTTATGGAACGATTCCAACCCAATTTCCAGAAGAAACTATCCTCACGTCGAATACACCGCGAATGATAACCGGATCAAATCGAAAATGGATGATATATGACAGCGTCTACACTTACGGTGATGATGAGGAAATGTGGGTACGAGGAATTACCTCCGTACATTCTATAGAACTTTTCATGCAGACATCCGAGAAAATGCTGTTGATTGTATTCCCATTACTCATTATTCTGATTGGAGCCATCGGATATTTTATGATCAAGCGGGCATTGAGACAGGTGGATCTTATCTGCGATGAAGTTGAAAACATCAGCAATGGAAAAGATCTTTCCAAACGATTGTCTCTGCCAAAAGCAAAAGATGAATTATACGAATTGTCGGAGAAATTTAACGAAATGTTCGAGCGCTTGGAATTTTCGTTTGAGAAGGAACGTCAATTCACATCAGACGTATCCCATGAACTGCGGACTCCCGTTGCTGTTATCATTTCCCAGTGTGAGTACTTATTGGAAAATGAAAACTTATCTGCGGAAGATAAGGAAGAGATTGCAGTCATCTTAAAGCAGGCAAAACGAATGTCAAAGCTGACAAACGAAATGTTAATGATCGCCAGAAACGAACAGGGCGAGCAGCATTTGATGGAAAAACTGGATTTTGGATTATTAAGCGAACTTGTAATAGAAGAACTGCAGACAAAAGCACAGGAAAAAAATATCGAGATCACCCTGCAAAAGCAGGACGATTTATTTATGAACGGCGACCAGACATTGATTTTGCGTATGATGATGAATTTAATAACCAATGCCATCAATTACGGAAAAACAAATGGACATATCCATGTTATCCTGAAGGTCGAAAATGACCAGATTGTCGGTGAAGTGAAAGATGATGGTATTGGAATAAGTGAGGAACACCTGGACAGAATCTGGGAGCGTTTCTATCGCATAGACAAAAGCCGTTCCAGAGAAAATGGAGGTACCGGACTCGGTCTTTCTATGGTGCGCTGGATTGTAAATCTCCACAATGGAACCATTCACGTCGAAAGTATCGAAGGTATCGGAACGAGTTTTATTTTCCGATTTCCGAAAATATAAGGGGCTATCGCTGTATATCCAATTTCTTTTTACCAAAGAGAAGGGTTCATTATTCAATGTGAAGGTTTGGATGAAGCTACTGGTGAAAAAGAGTACACTATGCTATGGAAACAAAAATAAAAATCGAAATTTAACTATATAAAAAAGATGAAACGAAGGAGGCGGATTACTTAGAAAAGGCATGGACAGTACACGAATCCAAATGCCTTTTATGAGCGAAAGAAACAGAAAAATGGAAAATAACGAACAGGATTTTATAAATATTATCAATGCGACAGAAAATAATTTAAAACACGTTTCTTTAAAAATTCCCAAGAAACAAATCACAGTTTTTACCGGAGTATCCGGTTCGGGAAAGTCTTCTCTTTGTCTGGATACGATTGCGGCAGAATCGAGAAGGGAACTGAATGTAACATTTCCAAGTTTTGTGCAGCAGTTTTTGCCCAAATATGGCCGCCCGGAAGTAGACCGCATGGAAAATCTTCCGGTCACGATCGTAATCGATCAGAAAAAACCGGCTGCTAATTCGAGGTCTACGGTTGGTACTTACACCGATATTTATGCGTTGCTGCGCCTGCTTTTTTCTCGTGTCGGAAAACCTTTTGTCGGATATTCGGATAGTTTTTCCTTCAATCATCCAAGCGGAAAATGTGAGCGCTGCGAAGGTCTTGGAGTTGTGACAGAATTAGATATACACAAGCTTGTAGATTTTGATAAATGTTTAAACGATGAAGGGGTTATTAAATGGCCCGCATTTACAACCGGAGCCTGGAGATGGAAACGATATGCTTACAGCGGTCTGTTTGATCTGAATAAGAAGATTAAAGATTATTCAAAAGAAGAGATGGATCTGTTCCTTTATTCTCCGCAGATCCGTCTTAAAAATCCACCGGATAACTGGCCGAAATCTGCGAAATATGAAGGAATTTATCCGCGTATGTACCGCAGTATCATCACATCCAAAGAAGGGCAGCTTCATAAGAAAGAACTGGATCGGATTGTCAGCACATTTACATGTCCGGTCTGCCATGGAGCCAGACTGAATGCAAAGATCCGCAGCTGCCTGATCAATGGCAAGAATATCTGTGAAGTTTCCGATATGCCGATTCCTGAGGCAGCAGAATTTATCCGTCAGATTGAAGATCCGCTGGCACGTGACATAAAAACGGAGATCTTAAAACGGATGAATGCGCTTACTGAGATTGGTCTGGGTTATCTTTCGCTCAGCCGGGGAACGGATACACTTTCCGGCGGCGAGGCACAGCGGATTAAAATTGCCAGATATATCAATTCACCGCTTACAGATATGATGTATGTACTGGATGAGCCAAGTGTAGGACTGCATTCAAGAGATATCCAGAAGCTGAAAAATTCCCTGATCAAATTAAAAGAACATGGAAATACAGTTCTGATCGTGGAACATCACCGGGAAATTATTGCATTGGCGGATCATATTGTGGATATGGGACCGGAAGCCGGTATAAACGGTGGACAGATTATGTACCAGGGCAGTTACGAAGGACTTTTAAAGGCTGATACGGTGACAGGGCGTATGCTGCGGACAAAAACGCCGGTAAAAATGGAATATAGAAAGCCGACAGGCTGGTATCAGCTCGAGCATGCCAATCTTCATAATCTAAAGAATGTAAATGTGAAACTTCCACTTGGCGTTATGACAGTCATTGCCGGCGTGGCCGGTTCCGGAAAAAGTTCGCTGATGGAATATTTTACCAGCCAGTATCCGGGAGAGGTTATTTCAATCAGACAGAAAGATATAGGGATCAATTTAAGATCGACCCCGGCTACCTATCTGGACATTGCAGATAAGATCAGGGCTCTGTTTGCTAAGGAAAATCATATTGCACGGTCATATTTCAGCTTTAATTCCAAAGGGGCATGTCCTGTATGCCAGGGAAAAGGGGTTATTATATCGGATATGGCCTATATGGATTCTATTGAGACGGTTTGTGAGGTATGTCATGGAACCAGGTATTCGGAAGAAGTGCTGAAGTATCAGTATAAGGGAAAAAACATTGCTGAAGTTATGAATATGACTGTACGTCAGGCAATTCGGTTTTTTGAAAACACTGATTTCGTCAATAAACTCGATATGCTGGAGCAGGTTGGACTGGGATATCTGCATCTGAATCAGTCTATGACGACACTTTCGGGTGGAGAACTGCAGCGTGTAAAGCTGGCGGACAAGCTTGAAGAGCGCGGACAGATCTTCATTCTGGATGAACCGACAGACGGACTGCATCTGGATGACATCAGACGGCTGATGAAACTTTTCAACAAGATGACGGACCAGGGCAATACGCTGTTTATTATCGAACATAGTCTTGACGTTATGAAGGATGCGGACTATATTGTTGAACTTGGACCGGAAGGAGGTCAGGCTGGCGGCGAGATTCTCTTTACAGGGACGCCGAAAGAAATGTTAGAATCTTCCGGTAGTGTGACTCGTGAGTATTTATCAGATTGAGGAAGCAACTTATGTCAAATACGAATCCATTCTGGAAAATCACATCAAACCAGGAAGTAACGGTCAATGAACAGAATCCACAGGCTGTTGGATTCTATGAACATCTGGGATTTCAGACATATAAGAGAACGGAGTGTGATGAGGAAGGTAATCCGTATCCGCTTTTATATATGAAACGTAATATATGTTAGATCTATAAAGTGGAAAAATCATCTAGTATATGTTAATATAGTATCTAAGATAGGTTGAAACACATTTACAAATGAAAAGAGGCATGAAAAAGATGACAAAGGAAGAATGGTATCAGCAATTATTTTCCCGTCTGGAACAGTCCAAATTCAGAAACAGTTTTCATCTGAAAGAAAAGGACAAGGCATATATACGTGAAAAGGGTATGGATACCATCCGGCGTCACGCTGAAGATTTTATTGCAAAGAGAGAAGCACCTGCAGTGATCCCCAATGACGGAAAGCAGACGCCGATGCGGGGACACCCGGTATTCATAGCACAACATGCAACCGCGACATGCTGCAGGGGATGCATATATAAATGGCATAAGATGCGTCCGGGCAAAGAGTTAAGTAAGGTGCAGCAGGAATATCTGGTGGATGTCATCATGACGTGGATCGAGGGTGAGATGAAGCGATGAAACAAGATGATATGGAAAAAGAAAAGAAAAAATGTTCTGGAACATATCTGGAGGACAGCCATCCGGATATCTATCCGGAGAGCGTAAAAGAAGAAAGCGGTTATTATGTGGCAACAAAGAAGAAACAAGGCGAATATACAATAGAGGATTATCGGAAACTTCCGGAAGATGAAAGAGCCGAACTGATCGATGGAACGATATATGACATGGTAGCACCGCTTAGTGTACATCAGCTGCTGGCATCCAAGATATATAGTTCGCTTGTCGGATACATTGAAAAGAACCAAGGCGCTTGTATTCCAATGTTTGCGCCGGTGGATGTACAACTGGATCAGGACGATAAAACGATGGTACAGCCGGATCTTATGATCGTCTGTGACAGAAAAAAGCTTACCAGACAGGGGGTTTTCGGTGCGCCGGATTTTATTATTGAGATCCTGTCTGAAAGTACAAGGAAGAAGGACAGTTATCTGAAGCTTATGAAGTATCAGAAAGCGGGGGTAAGAGAATACTGGCTGGTGGATCCGGATAAGAAAAAAGTGATTGTGTATGATCTGGAGAAAGTCGAGATACCAGTGATATATGGATTTACAGATCAGGTACCTGTGCGGATATTCGATGGAAAATGTGTGGTCGATTTTTCACTGATCTATGAAAATATCAAATTTATATATGAACAATCATGACAATTGCTTTTCGTACGAACAAAAATAAGCTACAAAAACGGAGCACTGTCAGAGACCGTAAAAAAATTCCTAGATGCATTCTCCGAAAAAAGAACATGATTTAAAAATCACAAAAAACTACGCAGCCCCGTAGGAAAAATATAATAGGATGCAGGTGACTTTGAACGAAGTGAACGGAACCAGCATCCTATTATATTTTTCCTACGGGGCTACATAGCTTTTAAGGCACACAATTTTTGAATCTAAACAATACTCACAAACCACTCCACCGTAGCCGGATCGTGATGTGAGAAGAACAGACTCTCTCCGCCATCCAGAGTTTCCAGTGTCTTCATATCTTCCTCAGAAAGTGTAAAATCAAATATATTAAAGTTCTCTTCCATACGTTCTTTATGAACGGACTTTGGAATTACAACAACGCCACTCTGGATCAGGAAGCGAAGAGCAACCTGTGTAGGTGTCTTTTGTTTTACCACGAATTTTGCAACGGATGTGAACCATCTTCTGAAGGGAAGAAAGGTCATTCCGCTGACGGATCCGGAGGCGGATGTGACGTATCATCTGATCTGCCGGAAAGAGAAGGAAGAACTTGTGAAGAATTATAAATAGACAGAGCGGAGACTGGTGAGAATGTGTTATACTGGTCGGGAATGAAAATAAATAAAAATACACAAGAGATACATGGGAGAAAGATATGAGTGAGAAATCAATGAGCAAAGATACAAGAAAGAATGTGATACTGCTGCATATTGCGGTTATGTGTTTTAGCTGCTCCGGCGTGATCGGTCAGTATGTACAGGTTCCGGCGGTACAGGTGGCAATGGGAAGAGTCATCTGTTCGTCGTTACTTTTACTGGCAATATCGCTGGTGTGTAAAGACAAGCTGACACTGGATTCGAAGAAAGATTACGGACTTATGATTTTGACAGGTGTTGTGATGGCAATCCACTGGTCTAGTTTCTTTCAATCGATCCAGACATCGTCCGTGGCAATCGGGACCATTACATTTTCAACTTTCCCACTGTTTCTGACATTTCTGGAACCTTTATTATTCCATGAGAAGATATGCGGTAAGAATATTTTGAATGCTTTGATCCTTTTGATGGGAGTATTGATCACGATTCCGGAATTTTCAGTGGAGAATAAAGTGACGATTGGAATTCTCTGGGGAATGCTGGCAAGTTTTACTTATGCAGTAATGACGTTATCAAACCAGTATTTTTCCAGCAGATACAAAGGACGTACCATCTGTCTGTATGAACAGGGAACTGCAGCAATTGCATTGCTTCCGGCGCTGGTACTGGTGAAAGCAGAATGGCGTCCGGTGGATTTCGCAGGTGTTGCAACAATTGGTTTTTTATGTACGGCGATTGCCTATTCTTTATATGTAACGGCGCAGAAAGGTGTAAAAGCGCAGACTGCGGGAATCATTTCCGGTATGGAGACGGTATACGGGATCGTATTTGCACTGATCTTCTTAAGAGAAATCCCTACGGTCAGAGAACTGGTCGGAGGTGCAGTGATACTTGGAATCGCATTTTATTCGTCCTTGCATAGCGAAGATTAATCATAAGAAATTTTTAAGAATTGTATCGGGAAATATTTAAATCATGAACGATATACTAAGCATGCAAAGAAAAAGAGGGGAGAGACGAAAGAAATGGAGGCAGAAAAAATATTAGTAGTAGATGATAACAAAGAAATCGTCTACTCCATCAGTGAACTGTTAAAGTATGAAGGGTATGAGACTTTGAAAGCATATGACGGTATGGAAGCACTGGATATTATGGAGCGGGAGAATGTAGACCTGATCCTTCTGGATGTGATGATGCCAAGACTCAACGGTCTGTCGGCACTGATGAAGCTGCGTGAGAAAAGCAGGATTCCGGTAATCATCCTGTCGGCCAAGACGGAAGAAAGTGATAAGGTGTCGGGACTTACGCTCGGAGCAGATGACTATATTGAGAAGCCGTATAATCCTGCGGAGCTGATTGCCAGAGTGAAAGCGCATTTACGCAGATACCGCGCATGGAGCGGTGGAGAAACGGAGAAAAAGAAAGATCCGGATCAGATCGTGAATGGCGGTCTGGTACTGGATAAAAAGCAGAGAGTCATCTTTGTTGAGGGAGAAGAAGTACATCTGACGGCAACAGAGTATAAGATCCTGGAGCTATTGATGACGCATCCCGGGCAGGTATTTCCGGCAGAGCAGATCTATGAGAATGTATGGCAGGAAACAGCAGATTATACTGTAGAGAATACTGTAATGGTACATATCCGTCATATCAGGGAAAAAGTGGAGATTGATGCGAAGAAGCCAAGATATGTAAAGGTGGTGTGGGGAATTGGATACAAAATGCAACATGATGATAACACTCATTAAAAAGTTTATAAAAGAATATTATGATTGCGTATTTGGATTTCTGCTGTTTATAATTGGAAGCTTCCTGTTCTTTGTGGTGTTAGTGAACAGATATTATTTCAGTACATGGGGCGTATGGAGAATCTGCTTGATCGGCAATATCCTGGTGCAGCCGGGAATCTGCCTGCTCGTACGCAGGTATATGAAACTGAGATATCGGAACTGGAGTCAGAAAGGGAGTGCAGAGACCTATCTGCAGGATACAGAAGACAGTATCTATTATCAGACCTGGAAGGCGAAAGAAAAACAGTCGGAAAAAAGATTCCGGAATATACTGGCGGTAGAACTGTCGGCAGCAGCGGCATATCTTTTCTTTATCAGTTACAGCAGCGGATGGGGATGGAATTATGCAGCTGGATATATGATGGTAGCAACGGTGTTTATAGAATATATCTGCTGCCGGGAAGTGATCCAGAGATACTGGAGAAATGAGCTGGATCAGATCATGGAGCAGACGGAGAGCTTCTTTCAGAAGCGTCTGGAACAGGCGCTGGAGATTGAACGGAAGAGTCTGGAAAAGGTATCGAGAAGTGACCAGTTAAGAGTAGACTTGATCACAAATGTATCGCATGATCTGAAGACGCCGCTGACTTCCATCGTCGGATATCTGGAACTGATCAAAAAAGAAGAATTAAGTGATGTAGTGAGGGACTATGTAGACGTGATATCGACAAGAGCAGGAAAGCTTGGTGAGATGATCAACAGCCTGTTTTCGCTGGCAAAAGCGAGCAGTGGGAATGTAGAACTTCACAAAGAAACTTTTGAGCTTAATCGTCTGATGGAACAGATATTTGCAGATATGGATGACCGGATAAAAGAAAGCGGGCTGAAATTTGTAACTCAGCTTACGGAAGAAGATACGGCAATTTATTCTGATAATTCATATTTTTATCGGATCTGCCAGAATTTGGTGGAAAATGCGCTGAAGTATTCGGCGAAAGGAACCAGGGTATTTGTCAAGACGTATAAAAAGGAAGCGGGAACAGATCAGAAAATAGTATTGGAGATTACGAATACATCCGGCTATGAGATGGATTTTGAAAAAGAAGATATCATCGAACGGTTTTCAAGAGGCGACAAGGCAAGAACCAGTGAGGGTAACGGACTGGGACTTGCAATCGTAAGTACCTATGCGAAAGCACTGGGAGGAGAATTTGATATTAAGATCGACTGTGATCAGTTCAAAGCGATTGTTTCGATATAAGAAAATGTAATAAGAAAAAGAATCAGGATAGGTTCAGATAAGTTGAGAATGAAAAGGATGACATAAGTAGAGAGTCATCCTTTTTTTAATACCAAATATGCAAAAATATAAAGATAAATTAGGAAAAATCTGACGAAAATTCCGGATGAAGACATTCTAAAAAAGGATTTCGTTGACAAATAAATAAGTTTAAACTAACATTGGTTATAGGAAGGTAACTGAAGGGAGGAGAATTATGTTTCTGGAAATAAGAGGAATTAAAAAGTCATTCGGGACAGGCGACAGCCGTGTGAACGTGTTGAAAGGTCTGGATCTGGATATTGAAAAAGGAGAATTTTGTGTCTTGCTTGGACCATCCGGTTCGGGTAAATCAACACTTCTGAATATCATAGGGGGAATTGATGGTGCTGATGAGGGCAGTATCACGATTGAAGGCGAACGTCTGGAGGATATGACGGAGAAGAAACTTTCACTGTATAGAAGAAAGCATCTGGGATATATTTTTCAGATGTATAACCTGATACCGAATCTGACGGTACGGGAGAATATTGAAGTAGGGGCATATTTGAGTGATCATCCGTTAGATGTGGATGAATTGTTACATACGCTTGGTCTTTATGAACATCAGAAAAAACTGCCGAATCAGTTATCAGGAGGACAGCAGCAGAGAACTGCGATCGGACGTGCAATTGTCAAGAATCCGGATATCCTGTTGTGCGATGAGCCGACCGGTGCGCTGGATTATCATACGTCCAAGGAAATCCTGAAACTGATCGAGACGGTAAATCAGAGATATGGCAATACGATTATCATGGTTACACATAATGATGCGATCAAAGACATGGCCGACCGGGTAGTGAAGTTAAGAGACGGAATGATTCGGAAGAATTACAGAAATGAAGTAAAGATTCCGGCGATCAATCTGGAATGGTAAGGAGGACATAACAGATGAAAAGTCCTTTAAGAAAAAGATTGCCGAGAGAATTAAAAAGTGAATTTGGAAAGTATTTAGTTGTCTTTATCATGATGGCAATAACGATTGGTTTCGTATCAGGATTCCTGGTAGCTGATGGAAGTATGCTCCGGGCATATGATGACAGCTTTCAAAAATACAATATCGAAGACGGATATTTCCAGACGAAGAAGAAGCTGACTCCGGCACAGAAAGAAGATATTGAAAAATCGGATGTAAAGGTATATGAGAATTTTTATATAGAGCAAAAGCTTACGAACGGAAGTACCATACGATTTTTCAAGAACCGGAAAGAGGTAGATAAGGTCTGCCTGATGAATGGGAAGATGCCGAAAAAGTCCGGTGAGATCGCTGTGGACCGTATGTATGCAGATAATAATGAGCTGAAAGTCGGGGATACGGTGAAAAGTCGAAAGAAGACATTCCGGATTACAGGTCTTGTGGCACTTTCCGATTACAGTGCATTATTTCAGAATAATAATGATACGATGTTTGATGCTGTAAAGTTCGGAGTGGCAATTGTTACAGACAAAGATTTTGAAACATTGAATCAGGTAAAGGTACAGTATAATTATGCCTGGATCTATGATAAAAAACCTGCAACAGAGAAAAAAGAAAAGAAGATGGCCGAAGACCTGATGGAAGACATGGTAGATGTCGTGACGATAGAAAGTTTTGTACCACAATACCAGAATCAGTCGATCCATTTTACAGGGGATGATATGGGAAGCGACCGTGCGATGATCGTTATGCTGCTTTATATTGTAATGGCGATTCTTGCATTTGTATTCGGTATTACGATCAGCAATACGATCAGGAAAGAAGCGGGCGTGATCGGAACACTGCGTGCATCCGGGTATACAAGGCGCGAATTGATCTTACATTATATGGCACTTCCGGTTGTGATCACACTGATCGGGGCACTGGTCGGAAATATTCTCGGATATACAGTATTAAAGCAGGTATGTGCGGGGATGTACTATGGAAGTTACAGCCTTCCGACATATGTAACGGTTTGGAATGCAGAAGCATTCTGGATGACAACGGTTGTACCGGTTATTATCATGCTGGTGATCAACTATGGAATTTTACATTACAAATTAAGACTGTCGCCGCTTAAGTTCATAAGAAGAGATCTTTCTTCCGGAAAACAAAAAAGGGCAGTTCATTTAAGTACAAAACTCGGTATCTTCCGCAGATTCCGTCTGAGAGTTATTTTTCAGAATATCAGTAATTATTTGGTGCTGTTTGTAGGAATTATATTTGCAAATCTGCTGTTATTCTTCGGATTGCTGCTCCCGTCGGTACTGAACCATTATCAGGAAGAAATACAGGAAAATATGCTGGCAAAGTACCAGTATATGCTGGAGGTTCCGACGGATGCAATCAGTGGAAGTAAACTGGAAAGTTTACTATCGCTGATGCAGTATTCGAACGGCACGAAGACAGATAACAAGACAGCAGAAAAATTCAGTGCATACGCATTAAATACAATTCCGGGAGAGGCCAAGAGCGAAGAGGTAGTATTGTACGGAGTAGAACCGGACAGTAAGTATATTAAGGCAGATCTGGGAGATGGCGTATATATATCGACGGCATATGCAGATAAGAATCAAGTAGGACGGGGAGTTCATATTACCTTAATACAACGGGAAGAACGCAAACGCTACACATTCAAAGTAAAAGGAGTCTATGATTACAGCGGGGCAATCAGTGTATTTATGAGCCGTGACAAATTAAACGAGACATTTGATCTTGGAAGTGATTATTATGCGGGATATTTTGCAAATACAAAGATTAAAGACATTGATGAGAAATACATAGGGTCTGTAGTTGATCTGGAAGCACTGACGAAGGTATCAAGACAGCTGGATGTATCCATGGGAAATATGATGGGACTGGTCAATGGATTTGCGATCATGATCTATATGATTGTCATTTATCTGTTGTCAAAGATCATTATCGAGAAAAATGCGCAGTCCATTTCCATGACGAAGATCCTTGGATATACCAACGGAGAGATCAGCAGGTTGTATATTATGTCAACCATGGTTGTGGTTGTAATAGAACTGCTCTTAAGTCTTCCGATTGAAACGGTGGTTATGAACGTAATCTTCCGTGTAATGATGATGGAAAGTCTGACCGGATGGATCACACTGTGGATCGATCCAAAGATATATGTAGAAATGTTCCTGACAGGATTCATTACTTATGGTGTGGTAGCACTTCTTGAATACCGCAAGATTAAGAAAGTTCCGATGGATGAAGCATTGAAGAATGTGGAATGATCAAAAGAACGCATAGAAACGTATGACAGAAGTAATTGAATATAAAAAGAGGAGGAGAGAGAAGAGAAAAGTAGTTGCCCTAATGCTTTCTGGAATGATGATATCGGAGCTTCACTAGAATAAAAGAAAGGCAGAAAGGTGAAGTGAAGTTCATTATTGAGAAGAAAGGAATAAAATAGTTGTGAAAATACACAAAAAGAAAATGGTAAATTTATTGGTTATGACGAAAAATAAAAAGAATATAGACAAAGACAGGTATTATTGGTAATATAATAACAAGTTTGTTATTACGTAATGGTAAGCAAGACTGTTTATAGTGCAAGAGATCAAGAGATTTTGTATTATGGACAGTCTTTTTTTATCATATTGTATCAATGGTTGTTAAGATTGAATTAGAGGTGAGAATGGCTGTGAAAATAGTCAGAGTTCTGAATACGAATGCAGTTGTCAGTAGTGATCAGGAGGGAAGAGAACTGATCATAACAGGAGCAGGAATCGGGTTCAAGAAAAAGAAGGGTGAAAATCTGGATGAAGCACTGGCGGATAAAACTTATTATCTGGAGAGTGTCGATGACAGCAGGAGACTGCAGGAAGTAGTAAAAGAAATATCAGAAGAATATTTGGAGATTGTAAGCCGTATCGTAAAGACAGCGAGGGAGGAAGGATTGAAAGTCAGGGATTCCCTGTATGTGACACTTACAGATCATATCAATTCCGCAGTTGACAGATATCGTGAGAATATAGCATTAAAAAATATGATGAAACTTGAGATCCGTAAATTTTATCCAAAAGAATATGAAATCGGATTAAGGGCAGTACAATGGATACAGGAACAAAATGATGAGAATCTAGGGGAAGACGAAGCTGCATTTATAGCGATGCACATCGTTTCGGCCGAACTTGGCAGCGGAAGTAATGTAGATGTTAATAAGATTACGAAATTGATTAATGCAGTTCTTCAGATTGTCAGAAACCATTTTAAGATAGAATTTAACGAGAAATCGATATCGTATGAACGGTTTCTAACTCATTTGAAATTTTTTGCGACCAGAGTATTTGATAATACCATTTATCAAGACAGCATGCAGGAAATATACAAAGTATTGATAGAAGAGAATGAATATGCTTATTCAGGAGTCAGAAAAATTGTGGAATATATTGAAAAACAGTATTCCTACAAATTGACAATAGATGAAAGATTATATTTATTAATACACATTAAAAGAATATTAGATGAACAATCAGAATAGATTGCAGGTTTGTTATTATTCAGTTAAGCAAGACCTGACTTAAAAGAAAGCAGCGGTCCCGGGAAGCGTATGCTCTTTTAAGTCGGGTCTTTGTTATATATATGAAAAAATAAAAAAGAAAATTGAGGTAAATGAAAATGGATTACGAAAGTATAGCAAAAAAAATCCTCCAAAGAGTCGGGGGAAAGGAAAATGTAATCAGCCTGGTACATTGTATGACGAGACTGCGTTTTACATTAAAAGATGAATCAATTGTAGACGATGAAGCAGTGAAAAAGACCAAAGGCGTTATGGGAATCATGAAAAAAGCCGGTCAGTATCAGATTATCATCGGTAATGATGTGGCAAATGTCTATGCAGAGCTTAATAAGCTTGGAAATTTTTCAAACGAAGTACCGAAAAAAGCACCACAGAATAAGGAAAAACAGAATGTATTTTCTATGCTGATGGATACAATCTCCGGTATCATGGCACCGGTTATTCCGGCAATCATCGGAGCTGCAATGATCAAAGTACTTCTTACATTACTTCCAATGATCGGTGTTCTGAGTACAAAAGGTGATACTTATAATCTGTTAAGTGTTATGGGTGACGGCGCATTTTTCTTTATGCCGGTATTGATTGCGATATCTGCATCTAAAAAATTTGGAACGAATATGTATTATGCGGCAAGTATAGCGTTGATTATGTTGCATCCAAATTTTATTTCATTCATGAATAGTGCAAATGATGCAAAAGAAACTGTAAAATTTCTTAAATTTATTCCGGTAACATATGCATCTTATGCTTATTCTGTTATTCCGATTATTCTGGCAGTATGGTCGCTGAAATATGTCGAGCGTCTGGTAGATAAGATTACACCGGTAGTAACCAAGAACTTCTTAAAACCGATGTTGGTAGTGCTGATCGAAGCACCTATTGCATTGATTATTCTTGGACCTTTAGGTGCAATCTGTGGTAACGTATTATCAACAGTTGTTTATACAATTCATGATAAACTTGGATTTATTGCGATCGGTCTTGTGGCGGGTGTATATCCTTTCGTTGTTATGGCAGGTATGCATCATGCATTTACACCAATCAAACTGGGAATGATTGCTTCCACAGGATTTGAAAACTTTATCTGTATCGGAGAACTTTGCTCTAACATGGCACAGGGTGCTGCATCGCTTGCAGTAGCAGTAAAGAGTAAGAACAAAGATTTTAAACAGATTGCCGGATCTTCTGCATTTTCGGCATTATTTGCAGGAATTACAGAGCCAGCTCTGTATGGTGTAACATTACGTTTGAAACGTCCGATGTTAGGAGCATGTATCGGTGCTGCTGCAGGTGGATTATTTGGTGGATTTTTCCAGATGAAATGTTTTGGTATTGCGACACCTGCGATCGTAACAATCGTTCAGTATGTAGAAAAAGGGAAACCGCAGAGTCTGTTATTTGCAGCACTTACGATTCTCCTTACAATAGTGGTTGCATTCATTGCGACAATGATCATTGGATTTGAAGATGTAGTAGATGAAAATGATGATGAATTAGACATGCTGGAAACAGAAAGCAAAGAAGAAGTAAAAGTAATGGAGAATGCGATTGATATTGCAAGTCCGGCAGAAGGAAAAGCAATTTCACTGTCAGAAGTTGCAGATGCAACATTTGCACAGGAAATTCTTGGAAAAGGTGCGGCAATTGTTCCGGAAAAAGGAGTGATCTATGCACCATTTGATGGAAAAGTAGATGTGATGTTTGAAACGGGACATGCAGTAGGTCTTGTAGGAGAGAATGGGGTAGAACTTCTGGTACACATCGGAATCGATACCGTAAATCTGGAAGGAAAATATTTCTCACCGAAGAAAGCAGCAGGAGATGTTGTGAAAAAGGGTGATGTGTTGATCGAATTTGATATTGAAAAAATAAAAGAGGCTGGATATGATGTAACAACGCCGGTGATCGTTTCAAACACAGATCAGTATGCAATAGTTGAAAAAACAGCAACAGGAGAAGTAACAAAAGAAAGTAACCTTATCAAAGTTCAGTAAAGGAAAGGAATATGGATATGGAAGAAATGAAAGTGACAAGATTTCCAAAAGACTTTCTATGGGGAAGCGCTTCAGCGGCTTATCAGATTGAAGGTGGATGGAAAGAAGATGGAAAAGGTGTGACAAACTGGGATACATTTGTACGTATCCCAGGGAAAACATATAAAGCAACGACCGGTGATGTAGCGGTAGATCATTATCACCACTATAAAGAGGATATTGCATTAATGGCAGAGATGGGATTAAAAACATACCGGTTTTCTATCTCCTGGGCCCGTATTTATCCGGAAGGAAGAGGTACGGTCAATGAAAAAGGACTTGCATTTTATCAGGATATTATTGATGAATGCTTGAAATATGGAATTGAGCCGATGGTGACAATTTTCCACTGGGATCTTCCGCAGGCACTGGTGGATCTGTATGGTGGATGGGAAAGCCCGGAGATCATTCAGGATTATGTGACTTATGCAAAGACTCTCTTCGAAAACTTTGGCGATAAAGTGAAATACTGGATTACATTAAACGAACAGAATATATTTACTTCTCTTGGTTGGTTGACAGCACAGCATCCGCCTGGAAAATTTGATGACCAGAAGACTTTTTATCAGGTTAATCATTATGCTTTTATGGCACATGCCAGGGCAGTACTTGCTTATCGTGAAATGGGTGGAAAAGGAGAGATTGGTGCAAGCTTTGCGTATGTACCATCCTATGCGTTGGACTGCAAACCGGTAAATGCAATGGCAAAACGTGATTATGATGAATTGAAAAATTTCTGGTGGATGGATATATATGCATATGGGCGTTATCCAAAAGCTGCGATGGCTTATCTGAAGAAAAAAGGTTATGCTCCGGAAATTTTAGATGAAGATATGGAGATATTGAAAAAAGCTGCCGGAGAGATTACATTCATGGGTGTAAATTATTATCAGAGTTGTGTGTGTGAGTATAATCCAATGGATGGAGTTACGCCGTATGGTACGATGAATACAACAGGTGTAAAGGGATCTGCCCAAGAACTGGGAATGCCGGGAATATATAAGAATCCAGTAAATCCATATCTTATGACAACAGATTGGGATTGGACGATAGATCCGATGGGGCTTCGCTTTTGCTGCCGTGAAATTACAAGCCGTTATGGTCTGCCAATTGTGATTTCTGAAAATGGATTGGGAGCATTTGATAAAAAGACAGAAGATGATCAGATTCATGATGAATATAGAATCCATTATCTGGAAGAACATTTGAAAGAACTGGGAAAAGCAATTGAAGAAGGCTGTGAAGTTCTGGCATACTGTACATGGTCATTCACAGATCTTTTAAGCTGGTTAAATGGTTATCAGAAACGTTATGGTTTCGTATATGTAGACCGTGAAGAGGAAGAAGGCGGTACATTAAACCGCTATAAAAAAGATAGCTTTTACTGGTATCAGGGTGTTATCAAATCTGATGGGGAGAATTTGTATAAATAGGTATAAATAAAAAAGATTATTGTGATACAGAAATGAAATTCCGGCACAATAATCTTTTTTGTTTACAAATTCAGGAATATACGACCATGCATGCGCTGGTCATGGAATACATCGAAGGACCTGCAATTGATGACAAAGAAAAAATTCTTTCAGACGGCTATGATATGGGAGAGATTGACGTTATGGAAGTGAAGATGGATTTGATGGAAGTCATGAAGGAGAATAAAACCAGCATGCCGCAGGGGCTTACGATGCTGGCAAGACATGTGGTAATAGGACTCTGGGTGATAGCTGCTTCTGATTAGCTCAAGCATTATCTGCACGACCGATATGAAGGCAGAGATATGGGAATATCGGCGG
>ENA-ORTD01001278-ORTD01001278.1-human-gut-metagenome-genome-assembly--contig:-NODE-1278-length-18458-cov-8.095202_pt1 | contig 18458 bp, 21 predicted proteins | sample MGYA00241907_ERZ509178 | MGnify/ENA primary metagenome ERZ509178 (study PRJEB26280, sample SAMEA2338793) | human gut metagenome | biome: human gut; feature: human-associated habitat; material: faeces...
GACTCATAAATCTACCCTTAATCGTGTATTGGATGATAGTTGCGGATTTTAGGTTTTTATCTCGCCGTACATACCACGCTTTATATATCCGTCGTTTTTCACGGCAATCTTTACGGCATACACCAAATTGGCGCGCTCATCACGGGTCTGAATCGTTTTGGGCGTAAACTCTGCCTTATCGGAGATCCATGTTACCGTACCGTCGTATCGCCGCCGTCCCGAAACTCCTTCATCGGCAAATACGCTTACGGGTTGTCCTATCTTCATCGATGTCAACTGGTCGGCCGTGATATAAACCCTCAAAAACAGATTCTCCATATCGGCCACCTTGAACAGCGCCCGTCCCTGCGCAGCCAACTCTCCGGGCTCGGCATACTTCGACAAAATCGTTCCGTCGATCGGGCTCGAAATACAATTTTTCACGATTTGGTCTTCAATCTGTGCAATCTGCGCCGACAATGCGAGCAACTCTCCCCCTACACTGCGGTTGTTGTTTTCCAGCGTTTCGATTTGCGCCGACAGTTGCTTGTCGAGCAAAGCAAGCTGCGCATTGATGTCATCGAGCTGTTTCTGATTGGCAGCATTCGACTCTACCAGATTTTCAAACCTCGCCTGTTCTTTCTTCTGTGTGGCAATCTGCTGTTGCAAGGAAGCGATCTGCCTCGATATATCATAACGACGACTCTCGACCGAAACCTTATTGGCCAGCAGCTGCTCTTTTTTCAGGTACAACTGCACGGTGTCTATACACCCCAGTTGCGAGCCGGCAGTAACTTCACATCCTTCCTCGATATTCAATTCGACAAGTTCGCCTGTACCTTGCGCCGAAACGATTACTTCGGTCGCCTCGAACACACCCGAGGCATCGTATTCCCCGTTTTTATCCCGGCAAGACGAAAAGAACAAAAGCGACACGGCTGCCCATACGGCTCCTCTTTTCATTTCTGTAAATTTCATATAATCCTATTTTTAATTGTTTGTTATATACTTTAAGTCATACATCGCCAACAGGAGTTCTATTTCATGAAAGATTTTATCCTGTACGGCCAACTGCTCGGCATTGACGTCCCGCATGAAATCGGTTCCCGACAGGGTGCCATTAGCCACTTTCGCAACAGAAGCCTCCTTCACCGAATTACGCAAAGCGATGATTTCGTCATCGTAACGAAGCTGCTTTACATATTTTTCGATCTCATTATTTTTCTGTGTCATGTCAAGATCGAGATTGAAAAGGAACGTCTCCCGCTGCAACTCGACAGCCCTCACGTTGTCGCGCAACTGCCGTTTACTGTTGCGCCGCGTATAGAAATTCCCCATATTCCACGACAATTTCACCCCTGCTACATAATACGCGGCAAAGTCGTCTTCGAGCATATTCAGTCCGGGTTTCCCGTAACCGCCCGTAAAGAAGAGCCCGAATTTAGGCATCAACCCCGAAACGATTTCCTTGTCTTTAACCTGCAAATGCCGTATCTGGGAATCATACAACTGCAATTCCGGACGATTGACCTCTCCACCGGCCCGCAGTACCGCCGGTTTCACAAACTCCACATCTTCGCCGATCGGCTCACCCACCAGCCGGGACAACATCTCGACATAGGCCTTGCGGGTAGATACGAACTGAATACGGCTTTGCTCGGCTTTCAAACGGTTGATTTTTACCGCGTCCAAATCGGACTGGTTACCGACCCCGTTCACTATATACGACTCTATCTGCCGGTAGTTGCGCTCCAACTCTTCCTGATATAATTTATTCTGTCGTATCTGTGCATCGGCCAGCAATATTCCGAAGAAAATCTGATTGACACGCTCATTTATCTTGTAAAGCGCAACTTCGGTATTTTTCTTTTCGACTTCGGCCGACATGCGTATATCGTCTTTGCGAGACCGGGTGGCTCCTCCGTCCCAAATGGTCTGAGTAATATCGACCGTCGCCCCGTACTGGTCTTTACTCAATGTGGGTATCTCGACACCCGATATACCCAGACGGGAAAAATCGAACGGCAACTTGGTAACATCGGACTGATAAGAAGCCTTTGCCGAAAAAGAGATCTGCGGCAAATATCCCTTATTGGCATTCGACACGCTGTACTCGCGACTTTTTTCGATCAGGTCATACTGTTTTATAAGAGGATAATTGGCCTGAGCTCTCCGATAGCACTCCTCTATAGTTATCTCCCTCCCCCACACAGGTATACTCACCCACAAGGCAATTATACCGAGAATGATTTGTTTCTTATCCATATTTTGATCACATTATTTAATCATACAATTAAACCACAAAGAAAAAAATACCGTCCGTTTTTCACGCACGGCATAATATATAAGAATTCATTTCCTTATTTGGCGCAGAACAATATCGACAACATCTTTTTTCCGTATTTCCAGTTGTTCTTCCACTTGTTCGTCGCTCAGGCCCAAAGCCTTTTGTAATATCGGTCTCATGATAAACGGTGCAACATCTAGTGATATAATCGTCAGGACCAAATTCAACGTCGTAATAGGACGAATCGTTCCTTTTGCAGCTTCTTCTCGTAACGTCTCGTCAATTTTATTGAATATCAAAAAAGTATGTTGTTTTACCTTATCAAACATAAAGCCAAAACGCTCTATGTCGCATAATACCTCTGTAAGAAGGAATGGCACCAAACGGGGATTTTCTCTGAATAAATCGAAATGAACATCGACCATTTTCGCAATTTTTTCTTCAAGAGTCTGAGCCGCAGAATTGATATTCAAGAAATTCGTTATAATAAAACGTACTTTATCTTCTAAGATTTGCTCGAACAGATTCTCTTTCGTCCTGTAATAATAGTGTACCAATGCCTGGTTGCAGCCGGCTCGTTTGGCGATCTGCATCGTTGTCGTCTGTGCAAAACCCTGTTCAAGAAACAATTCCTCCGCTGCTTCGAGGATTGCCGCTTCTGTATTTTCTGCCCGCTTCTGTATTTTCTGCCCGCTTTTCATCATCAGATATATTAGTCATATAATTTAATCGCAAAATTAAATTACAAAATCAATACTTCCAAATATTTCGGAGATTATTTTCCAAAATATTTCTTCCCGACAAAGCAAAGGATAAATAACGTTCTATATATCAACAAAAAACGAACAGTAACCTTATGGGATTACTGTTCGTTAAAAGAAAGAAATGCCGACACAAAACTATAACTTTATCAACATCTCTATAAAAGAGGGGTCATAATGAGAAAAGAAAAGCGATTCTTTTTTGTCGAGCGTTTCAATGGTCGCCATATCACCGGCCGACAATGAAAAATCGAACACCGCAAAATTTTCTGCCATTCTCTCCCTATGCGTCGACTTGGGAATCACCACAATACCCCGCTGTATCAAAAAACGCAAAGCCACTTGGGCAACAGACTTGCCATACTTCTCCGCAACCGCCGACAACACCGGATCGGTAAAGAAATGATTGCGACCCTCGGCAAACGGACCCCACGACATGAGCTGCGTCCCGAAAGGCTGCATCACTTCCCGCAGCTTCTCTTGCTGGTTGAACACATGTGTCTCGACTTGATTAACGGCGGGAACAACTTCGCAAAAGTGCGCCAAATCGACAAAACGGTCGGGATAAAAATTGGAAACGCCGATAGCCCTCGCCTTACCTACCCGATAGGCCTCTTCCATCGCCCGGTAAGTCCCGTAATAGTCATTGAACGGCTGATGTATAAGAAGCAAATCGACATAATCGCTTTGCAACTTTTTCAATGATTCGTCGATGGAAAGCCGGGCTTTTTCATAACCTCCGTTTGAAATCCAGACTTTTGTCGTGATAAATAATTCATGACGCGGCACGCCGCTTCTCTTTACGGCACGCCCCACACCTTCCTCATTGTGATAGGCTTGTGCCGTATCGATAGAGCGATACCCCACTGCAATGGCATCGGCCACACAACGTTCGCACTCCTCGGGCGTTACCTGATATACACCATAACCCAAAATCGGCATTTCTACACCATTGTTCAATTTCACTGTTTCCATTTTTATTTTCTTTATAATTAATTTTAATCCCGCTTTTACTTCTTCTCGGGTATCACCTCATTGAGGCAGGCTATGGCATTGAGTGTACGCGGATACCCGATGTAAGGCAATAACTGCGTCGTTACAGCCAATAATACCGCCTTATCATTCCCGACATTCACATTCCCCAGAATATGACTTTTCACTTGCGGTTCGCAACCGCCCAAAGAAATGAGCATAGCGTATGTAAGCAACTCACGCATAGGCGTATCGAAGACTCGGCGCGTCTGATAATCTCCAAAACAGTTGGCAGAGAGATATTGTTGTATATGCAACTGATTGACTGGTGCAGTTTGGCGCATTTTATCTATATGCTCCCCGAAAATAGATTTTTGCAAAGCAAGACCTTTTTCCATACGTGTATCGGGTGTCGTAACCGATTGCGGTTCGAGCGGAAGTTTCACGCCCCGCTCTGCCAGAAACTCATTGGCGACACCGAGCAAACTCGCAACTCGGGCCATACCTACATAAGGTACGGCTTGATAAAGGACTTCTTTTATCTCCATCGGAGATATGCCATTGGCATAAGCCGCCACAAGCATTTGACGATACAGCCCCTCTGTATTTTGGGCGATTGCCGATGCCATCGTTACGAGAATACGGGTACGAACATCGAGATCTCCATACTGCTGCGTTTCTCCGAAAGCAAAATTCCCGAATATTTCGGCCAACTCGGGATCGGTCGTATCGAGAGTTGACGACGAAGCCGGAAACCACGCCCGGATATTCTTCGTTGCATTTTCGGATAAGCGTACCCCTGTCGATGTCGCTTCGGCATACTGGCGGTCATCGACCGGATCGAACCATGTATTTTTGTTTGAAGAAGGATTGCACTCGATCGCCAAATGCGAGAACCAGCTGTCGGGCGCAGCACCGTGCCAATGTACGACATTGGGAGCTATCTCCACCACATCGCCGGGTAAAAGCAATTGCGCAGGCTTCCCTTTTTCCTGATAATACCCGCGACCACCCACAGCAATAAGAATCTGTCCTCCCGTATGGCTGTGCCAATTGTTCCGACAACCGGGCTCGAACGTAACATTGGAAATAGGCACATTCAAATCCTTATCGGTAGCCAAACGTGCCAGCCACGATTTACCGGTAAAATATTGCTGATAAGCCACATTCTCATTGCCTATCGGAAAGGCACTGATGTTTTGAAGAATTTCTTTTGTTTTCATAGAACCATCATTTTGTGCATGAAGTCCGGCATCGATACCCCACAGTGCCGTAACCACAGCAATAACCGTAAAAAATTTTTTCATTCCCATATTATTTTATATTTCCTATTTCTGTGATCGACTCTCCACAAACCGGCAATACCGAATACGCCCCACCATCTTGCCAGCCCCGATTAGCCACTACTCCGTTCTTGCTTGTGCAAGCGTCTTGACGACACGAGCCGGATTCCGGACGACAACCGTATTGGCCTCGACATCGCGTGTTACGACACTTCCCGCTCCCACGACGGCATTCTCTCCGACCGTTACACCGGGCAGAATCGTCGCTCCGGCTCCGATCCAGCAATTTCTTTTGAGAACAACCGGTTTACAGGTAAGTATCTGATGGTCATACAAGTCATGATTGTTCGATATCAGTTGCACATTGGCAGCGACCAATACATCGTCTTCTATCGTAACGCCTCCGGCCGCCATAAACAGCGCATTGTTCATTACCACGACATTCTTCCCTATGCTCACGCTATTCCCGCGCACGACGGTCAACGGCGGCATAACCCGGCTACCAACGCCTATATGCCCCAGAAACAACTCTTCCACGAGCTTATCGTACTCCTCGGTAAACGGCATCGTGTGATTGATTTTAAAACATAACTGCGCACAACGACGGCTCTCGGCCGGGTCGGCCTGCTCTGCCACACGCATATCGATTCGTTTTTCTTCCATATCGTTGATTTTATTTTTCGATGATACAAAAATAGAGCTATCCTTTCCGTTTTACGATAAACAAATTACAGATATTCATACCATTTTTACCGAAAAAAAAATGGCAGCAAAACCATTATAGCACGACGAAAAATAGGACAAAAACAGCTGAAATGAAATTTCACAAAAACAGAATGTTGTTTTTTCGCGAATAAGCACTATCTTTGTCGCCGAAAAACAGCGGCATCGTCCGCGTGGCCCGAAGCCACATGAGACAAAAGTGCCGTATCTGTTTTTCTGCCGGCTCACACGAAATCCGGTTTCCGCAAGGAGGCTCGAATGGTGGAATGGTAGACACGAAGGACTTAAAATCCTTTGGCCATTGCGGCTGTGCGGGTTCGAGTCCCGCTTCGAGTACCCAAACACATAGGGGGTGAATCATGGATTCCCCCCTATGTGTTTTTCCGAATAAATTCTCGATACGATAACCGTCAGCTCTTCACTCGTATTATTTCATCGAGACGGGTCGTATATTGGCATGTTTTATACTCGCACTTCAAATGCCAACTGACATCATAACCCTGCAAAGCTATACGCACTGTATCGCGACCGTTTTTTCTATTGATACGATCGACGGCCTCGGCAAGAGCCGATTGTTTCTGCCGGTCGACCGAATCGAAAAGATAGGTCTGGACCGCCTCATCGGGAGTTATATCCCACACCATCACTCCGGCTTTCTTATAATAATATGTATCTCCTTCGGGATATTTTTCCCGCAACAACTGCACGACAAGAGAGATAAGTTCGCTCACATTATTGGTCGGTACCGGCAGATAACGGGTATGATAAATATAGCTTTGCGGCATATCTCTTCGGAAACGGCTCGTATGGGCAAATACCGTAACTGCCCGGCAACAGGCATGCTGCCGCCTGAGCTTACGGCAACACGAGGCCGTAAAATTGGCAACAGCCTCTTCGAGTTGCGCATGGAGAGCCACTCCCTGATCGGGGAAACTGCGACTGGTACAAATGCTTTTCTTATGCGGTAAATCGTCTTCACCGATACAATTTTCTCCTTGAAGCTCTTTCCATGTGCGTACTCCCGTAACGGTAAAATTACGGCGTACCCAACTCTCGGGACGACGTACAAAATCCCCGGCTGTCTTTATCCCGTAATATTCCATCTTGACCAAAAGATGACGCCCTATCCCCCAAACCTTTCCTATGGGACAACTATCGAGCGCCTTGATCCGTTTCGCCTCACTATCAATGAGGCAAACACCCCCATACCCCGGGTATTTTTTACCGAAATAACCGGCGACTTTGGCCAGCGTTTTGGTCGGAGCGATACCGATGGTTATGGGTATGCCGGTACCCCGCTCGACGGTCTCCACAATCCGTCGGCCGTAATCCCGGAAACGATCTTCGGTACACACTCCGGTAAAATCGAGAAAAGCCTCATCGATCGAGTAAGGAACAAGATCTGGGGTAAATTCAGAAAGAAGGCACATGACCCTACGGCTCATATCCCCGTAAAGATTGTAATTGCTGCTGAACACTGCGACATTTTCCCGTTCGAGGAGTTCCCTTACCTGATACAACGGTATCCCCATAGCGATACCCAATGCCTTGGCCTCATTACTGCGGGCAATGATGCAACCGTCATTATTGGAAAGTATAACGACAGGCTTATTTTGCAAAGAGGGATTGAAAACCCGCTCGCATGACGCAAAAAAGTTATTACAATCGACCAGAGCTATCATTTCGAACGTTTGAGTTGACGCTTGATATTATACGTAACCACGCCCCATACCATGAAGTGGTTTTCGGAAGTAACACGTATGGGCGGATAATTGTCGTTAGAAGGCATGAGCCACAAGCAACCGGCCGCTCTATCCATACGTATACGCTTCAATGTAAATTCGCCATCGACAAAAGCCACTACAATATCTTCCTCCTGCGGCTCGATCGACTTGTCTACTATAAGCAGGTCGCCATCGTCTATACCGCTATCGTGCATTGAATCTCCGTAAGCTCGGGCGTAAAAGGTCGTAGCAGGGTGCCGTACCAATTCCTTGTTCAAATCAATCGCCTCGGTCTCATAATCCTGCGCCGGACTGGGAAATCCGGCACGCACACCGCCCTCGGCATACCGCATCGGGAGTTCGCTTCTCAAATCGGCTGTATAAACGGAAACTTTCATATCGGCTCTTTTGATGAACGCTCGGAAATCACTGTGTGTCTTTTTTCAAGCGTATGTCCAAAAGTAATATGAGGTTTCAGGAAAAACAAATCTATTCTACATTTTAACAAGAGATCTTTTATCTCGCTACGCAAGGAAAAATTTTACCACTTGTCGAAATACCAGCAAACAATTTCAAGCCAACTCCATTCAATCCTATATCTTACCCGACTTCCATGAACAAAAAATATTCAACAAACTTTTCACAGCTATTCTCGTCCAAAATAGTTTTCACATCATGATTAATCAAATAATTATACAAAAACATAATTTATTTCACTTTTAAAATAAAAATTATTATATTCGCAAATAATATACTTCCTAACTGTTATTTGATAATAGAAAAAAGCTTTATCTTTTTATCTTCCGAAAACAAAAATAATATATGCAATGTATAGTGTAGGCGTTTTTTTAGCTTTTGATTTTCTCCTTTTTATTCTCATGGACATAGCTTACAGACTATGCCCGCCCAAAATCATAGAAAAGAAACAAGAATATGTCTTGTTTTCTCTCGACTTTCTAAGTCTGTACTTCACGCTTTTCATTGTCATTACCAATATTGTAAAAGATCACTCTTTTACTCACTTTCTATTCTGGAAATTGCTGTTTCCGGTATTATTTCTTTTTCACTTGATCTACCGATTCAAAACCGAGAAGAAAAGCCGGCATCTCTCTTTCTTCCTGTTTTTCTTGGCTGTCTACGTTTTAGTGATAAGGGTATCTACACTCGTTCTTTTCGCGTTCAATGCTATGTAAATCGTATAGTTGTTTACTTTGTTTCCGCATCGATTTCCTATCTTTGCGGAAATGATTTTTCTGTTATAAAATGAAGATAGAACACTTGGCCATCTGGACCGAAGACTTGGATTTGTTACGCCGATTCTATATGAAATATTTCGATGCCGAATGCGGCGAGATGTATGTCAACAACTCAAAAAAATTCTCCTCCTACTTCCTGACTTTCGGGAAAGGTGGGACCCGCATAGAGCTGATGCACACGCCCGATATAGAAAATCGGCCGGAGAATGGCAACCTGCGAGGACTGGCACATTTTGCCATCTCTGTCGGAGAGAAAGATATTGTAGATTCCCTGACAAAGAAATTACGAGAAGACGGATACCCGGTACTCAGTAATCCCCGACATACAGGAGACGGTTATTATGAAAGTATCGTTTCCGATCCGGAAGGGAACCGTATCGAAATTACCATATAATAAACCGACAGAAAAAGACGAATTTCATACTTTTGTCCTGTTCTTATCAAAAAAACTTTCCTATGCCATGAAAAAACTTGTATTCTTTCTTTGCATTGTATGCATGACGACAACAGTCGAAGCACAAGAATTTATTCCCCTTTGGAAAAAAGGGAAAATGCCTAATAGCCGGGGACTGAATCTGCCCGACAGTATAGCCAACGAACGAATCTACCGGGTCGGAACTCCTGGGCTTTATCTTTTTGAGACCTCCCGAGCCGAAAACAAAGGCGCCGCCGTCATCATCGTTCCGGGTGGAGGATATGCTCGGCTGGCCTACCAAATCAGCGGATTCCAACTGGCCAAGTGGTTCAATACAATGGGAATCACGGCCTTTGTCTTGCAACATCGCCTCCCGCAATCGCCCGATGTCAAGACATGTTACAAGGCTCCTCTACAAGATATACAACGTGCCGTGCGCTACATACGCGCCCATGCCGACCGCTGGGGCATAGAGCCTCAAAAGATAGGCGTTATGGGTTCATCGGCAGGGGCTCATCTATCGGCCCCGCCACTCTCTCTGATGATTGGAGTCAAGCAGGAGATACACTCGACAAAATATCTTTTCGTCCCGATTTTGCCATTCTCATATCTCCGGTCGTTTCGATGGACGAAATTGCCCACAAGGGTAGCCGGCAAAACTTATTGGGGAAATACGACACACCCGAATTACGGGAAAAATTCTCGTGCGACAAGCAGGTCTCGACTACAACTCCACCGATGTTTATCGTTCACGCCATGAACGATCCCGCCGTATCCTGCCTTAACAGTCTAAGGCTTTTCGATGCCTTGAAACGCAATGACATAGAAGGATCGTCCCTGCACATTTTCCCGGCAGGAAAACACAGTATCGCTCTACGCAACAATCCGGGATCGACCGATGAGTGGACAAATCTTGCAGAACAATGGCTCATCGAAACAGGCTTTATCCGATAAAAAAGCATAAAAAATAAGATCACCAACCGGATTTCTTTTTTATTCGGAACTCCAAATAAAGGGACAAGACTTTTACGAAACATCTCATATACAATATGAGATGTTTCCCTTTTTATAATCGTCATTCCGAGTATATACGTAAGGAATCACTCCATACATATTTGCCGAGAAAGATTTCCTCACTATAAAATCTTTTGCAAAGGCTCATTCCCCGACGACTCCCTACTAAAAACGATATCATGCATACGACCTTTTGTTACAAAACCGTAACACTCTTATTACAATCAAATTAAACCATCAAAAGAGTATTTTTTATCTCGTAGGATAGCTCTAATTTTGTTTCGCGATTGAGGTACTGCGTATCGATTCTATATCAAGAAGGGTAAGAGAATCGAAGCAGTAACCCGCAAACAATAATCACGTAAAGGCATATCCAATACAAAGATTTTTTCTAAAAACGAATAATGATGAGTTCTTCCAAACAAAAAATTCTTGTCGTCGACGATGAAGAATCGCTTTGCGAAATCATTCAGTTCAACCTCGAAGTCGAGGGATATACCGTCGATACGGCTTACAGTGCCGAAGAAGCGTTGCAACTCGACCTGCCTTCCTACTCTTTGATTCTACTCGATGTCATGATGGGCGAAATAAGCGGCTATCGCCTTGCACGCATATTACGCGAACAACCCGAGACAGCCCATATCCCCATCATTTTCTGTACGGCCCGAGACAGCGAAGACGACATTGTAACAGGCCTTAACATCGGTGCCGACGATTATATCGCAAAACCATTCTCTACTCGTGAAGTCATCGCCCGTGTGAAGAGTGTTCTGCGACGTACCGATAACAAGAAAGAAACAAACGACGATGCCGATGTCATTTCATACCAGACATTACAACTCAACCGTCGCAAAAAATGCTGTACCATCGACGGAAAAGAAATAGAGCTTACCAAAAAAGAATTTGAAATCCTCGCCCTTTTTCTCAAACACCAAGGTACGATTCTTTCCCGCGCCGATATTCTCAATCAAGTATGGAGCAACGACGTCATCGTTCTCGACCGTACTATCGACGTCAATATCACACGTCTACGCAAGAAGATAGGCTGTTACGGCAATCACATCATCACCCGGCTGGGGTACGGATACGGTTTTGAATAAATATCCTGCTCAGCCCGATTATATTAATTAACATTAAACTTTTAACACCATTGGCGTTTTTTATCCAATATATATTCCTTACCTTTGCTTATAGAACTTAAATACTTAAACAAAATGAAAAAGGTACTATTTGCAATAGCCATGTTGTGCATGGTTGCGTCAAGTGCATTTGCGCAAGAAGAAAAAGGCCGTATGGCAGTGAACGTACATGCCGGTATCTCCACGACAGCCGGAGCGCAAGGCCTGGCCGGTGTCGAATTCCGAGTAGCAGTTGCCGACAAATGGCGCTTGGCCCCGCAATTCAATATCGGAGGCGGTCATGACCTCAAATTCTTCGATGTTACTGTTGACGCCCACTATGTTTTCAATTACGAAAACAGTAATTTCTCTTTCTATCCCATCATGGGTCTCGGTTTCGACCATTACTGGCAAAAATACGCCGGTTACAAATCGACGGCCAATCGTATTTTCCTCGATTTGGGTATCGGCGGCGAATATGCCATCAACGATTTCCTTTCAATCACAGCCGAAATGAAAAGTCAATGGATGACCGATATGAGTAAAGGTATGCTGCTTATCGGTTGCAGTTACAAATTCTAAGAAACATCATTCCATAAAAAAGCGACCTTCTCCGGTCGCTTTTTTCGTACATGTATGTAACCTTCGGAACCATCTCGCGTCTAATAAGTATATCTTCCCAATTTCTCCTATTATGACCAACAAATATTTCCTGCTTATCATGATAATACTTTCATCGGCCTCCTGCCGGCAAAACGACTCGTTCACCTTATCGGGAGATCTTCAAGGATTGAAAGCAGGAGATACACTTTTATTTGAAGCATACGAACCGGCATTCTATACTCCGACAAGTCAAGATACACTTATCATCGAAAATAATAATACATTCCGGTTTACAATTCCGGCACAACACACGACATTCGGATATTTGGAATATATTCCTCAATATGGCAAAGAATTATCCAATAACTCGGCCGAGATAGTAGCCCGTCCGGGCGATAATATCCGAATATCGGGTTACGTCGATTACCTGAATACCAGCACTTACGATGGTGGATTTTACGACAATCCGTCAATAGCTCGGTATCTCGACACAACAAAAGAATCGGACAGTTTAGAGATCTTATATACCCGTAAGATAATCTATTTCTCAGAAACAGGGAATAATGACAGTACCCAATTCTATATAAGGAAATATAGAAAAATAAAACGTCCCGAAGAATATAAAAAGCAACGAGATAGCCTGATGAATTTCGCCGATAACGAATACGCCGCTTATATGTACCTCAGAGGTATGTATCGAAAAACTTCCGACGAATTACAAGAACGATTGAAACGTTTTTCTCCGACAACAAGGAAAACACACTTCGGTCAATCTCTCGAAGCGATGCTGCCGATACTGAACAACATTGACGAAGGAAAAATGCCGAAAGATTTTACTCTCATCGATAAAAACGGGAATACGGTTACCCTCTCGGACTATCGCGGTAAATACCTTCTAATATTTTATTATGGAGTATGTGGTGGCGTATTCCAGACCGACCCACACCTCTCCGATATATATAATGAATACCACGATAAAGGCTTCGAAATATTAGGACTATGCCGCGACGGCGATATTGCGCTCAAATATCCGCAACTTCTCAAAAGCGTGGAAGTACAGAGATTGCTCGCCCACCCGTATACTACCATATATCTGACCGACAAACAAAACGAATTCATAAAAAAAGAACTTTATCTATACGCTACCCCTACGGTAATGCTCATCGATCCCGAAGGGACGACTCTCATACGCGGCGGACATAAAGAAGAAGCAATAAGAAAAGTATTGGGAAAGAATTTATAAAGAGTCATCACAAATATGTTTCTGATCGGGTATTTTCTATGACCAAATACGAAAGATTTCTTGTTGCCAGCTCTTCTGGAAAATACCCGACCCTTACAACATGAAAATATCACCCCAAAAGCTTTTTGTTATTCCGAACCGAAGTCGAAAACCGAGCATGAGGAATCTCCGAAAGAATACTCTGTCATGCTGGACGACAGCGAAGCATCTCTCTTCAACACCCCTATACAAAAGATTCGTCTTTCCTGCGGTCGTCAGAATAAGAGTGTCATTCCTCACATACGCTACGTTCAGAATGACATACCTGTCATCTCGAACGAAGGAGAGAATCTATGCTATATGCATATTTGGTAGGAGATTCTTCACTCCACAATGTTCCGTTCAGAATGACATTGCATTTGGAATGAAAAAAAGAAATTTCTCTCCTTAAAAAGATTATTGCTAAATGGGAAAACCGGAATAAAACAGACCCGACTCCGGTTTAAAATGGAAATGAGACTGTATTTGTTTCCTTTTTATCGCTATCTTTGCCTTATCATCTTTTCAAACAATTTCCTATGACAGACGGATTACTGATAGGACTTTTATTACCTTTCGCCGGCACGACGGCGGGAGCTGCTTGTGTTTTTTTATTGAGAAAATCGATGCCGACTATCGTACAAAAAGCACTGTTGGGATTTGCCTCGGGAGTAATGGTGGCAGCATCGGTATGGTCTTTGCTCATACCCAGTATCGAGCTTTGCAGCGATGAAGGCACAAAAGCGGTCATACCGGCCACTATCGGATTTCTGGCCGGTATGGGTTTCCTTCTTCTTCTCGACCACATCACTCCACACCTGCATCTCGACAGCAAAAAGCCGGAAGGGCCACACAGCAAATTGTCTCGTACCAGTATGCTCACACTGGCTGTTACATTACATAATCTACCCGAAGGTATGGCCGTAGGAGCTGTTATGGCCGGAGTACTTACCCAGACTGCCGACCTCTCTCTTGCGGGAGCGGTAGCTCTCTCTATTGGGATCGCTATACAAAATATACCCGAAGGGGCTATCATATCTATGCCTATGCTCGCCGAAGGAAATAGTAAATGGAAATCGTTTGCCATCGGCTCGCTAAGCGGAATTGTCGAACCCATCGGTGCCATTATCACCCTATTATTGGCAGCATACGTTACACCGGTACTTCCTTATCTGCTGGCATTCTCGGCCGGAGCCATGCTTTATGTCGTTGTAGAAGAACTTATTCCCGAAAGTGCCACAGGAAAACACAGCAATACTGGAACCATAGGATTTGCCATAGGATTTGCTCTGATGATGATTCTCGATGTCGTTCTGGGTTGAGAATGGTACGTTTCTCCATCAAAAAAGCCTCTTGCACAATTATACAAGAGGCTTTTCTCAATAAAAACACTTACCTGTAACGACGTGGCAACCGGGACATCTGTAACCCTATACCGAAAGCCGCGACAACCAGACACACGGAAGCCCCGATAAGCGTATGCAAATCGCGTGTCTGCATAAATAGCCTGACGTAATCGACATATACGCCAAAAGCCACTATACATACCACAATAAACACTCCCCACGCTATCCGGCCGGGTATTGAAGAACGACGGGGCAAGCGGGAGACCACCCGACGCGTAAACCAAATATCCGGCTCATTATCGATTGCACGGCTGCCACTCTCCTTGAAAAGTTTCCGCAGAGATTCATCATTCAAATTTTCCATATCCGTCTTGTTTAAAATATTCACTCAAATGTTGCTTGCCTCTGAACAGTAAAGTTTTTACACTTCCTTCGGGCCGTTCCATCACGACAGCAATTTTAGCGATCGGCATATCTTCGAGATAAAACAATGTCAACGCCATTCGTTCATCGGGCCGTAAAGAGGCCAATGCTCGGGCGACATCGATCTGCAAAGCTATCGGAGCCGGACTTTCGGTCATCGCCGAAACCTCTGTCGTATCGAGTTTTTCACCCCGGCTCTCTTGTCGATTATAATCGTAAAAAAGATTACATGCGATACGAAAAAGCCATGTCGGGAAAGAAGACAATCCTTTATACCCTCGTATCCGTTCATAAGCTCTCAAAAAAGTATCTTGCGCAAGGTCATCGGCCAAATCGGAATCTCCACCCGTAAGATGGAGCAAAAAACGCCTGAGGCGCACCTGATACTTATCGACCAAATGCGCAAAGGCCCGACGATCGTCCCAAAGAACACAACGGGTGATCCAAGCGGTATCTTCGCTATTGCTCTTCATTGTCCGAATCGTCCTTGTTCGTTTCCTTTGACGACTTTCTCAGCCAATAAACCAACAGGCCACCGAGACCCATAATCAAGAAAATGATAGCGACACCGGTAAACACAAATTCGCCCGACATATATCCCATAAACAAAAATCCTAACCCTATGCCCAAATAAGTAATTTCCTCCTTAAAGGGTTTTGTCTTTTTCTTAGCCGCCCAAAAATCATCAGGCAAATCCCGACCATTTTCCAAAGCCTTCTCGATAACCTGAGCCCGAATCTGCTCTTTACGATAACTATACAGCCAAAAGAAAAACAATGCCAACAATAGGGCAACAAAGGGAGTTACAATGGCTGTAAAAGGAATAAGATTCTCCGTCAAACTGTCATCTGCCAAAGCGACAAACGGCACAGATAGCAATAAAAATACCGTCAACAAAATTTTACTTTTCATAATCATTCTATTTTATTCTTTGTTTCAATTTGTTTATCTATTCATTAGACGGAATAAAAAAGCAGAAAGTTTCATCGACAAGATAATATACTTAAAATTATATTTTCTCCCCATAAAAAAAGAACTGTATCGGGATTTATTTCCCAACAGTTCTTTCACAAATGCCTGAATATTCAGACAACATTAAAGAGCAGACAAGTACTCGATCAAATTCTGCAAGCGTTCGTTCTTGTCTTTCCCAAGTATTTCTATATCGGGACGGACGCCAACCTCGCCATTGAACGTACCATCGGCGTTGATACCGTTACAATAGGGATACCGCAAAAGCAAACCACTCTCGGGCAGGCTTATTACAATAGGATCACGCCCTATACCCTGCACACCGGTCGTCTCGCCGACAACAGTAGCCCAACCCGTCTGTTTACAGAAATCGGCCCATCCGCCGGCCGAAGAGAAAACTTTCCGATCGACCAACAAATAAATTTTTCCTCGGAAAGCGATAGGATCACTCGCAGCTACTTCACACGGATATTTTCTCAAATAGAACGAACCGTCATATAATTCATCAGGTAATCCGCTGCACACCTCCCCTGTCAACGACTCGGCTTCTTCGAAAAATTCAGGGCAATACTCCCGATTTATCTCCCCACCACGCACAATTTGGGTCGAAAAGTAGGTAATCGGCTTCGGTATCAACCGCGACACAACCAAACGGCTCCAATAAAGTTCACTGCCACCGCTATTCCCTTGTATATCGATAATCAAATAATCGGCTTCGGAAATCGTCGAGAGAAACGAAGCGATACGGAGACTATCGACCGAAATTTTTTCATAAGGTAAGGAAGACAAACGCATCAATGCTATTTTTCCATTACAAAGCAAGGTATCAGCATAATAACCTTTTTTACCTCTCTGTTTCGGCAGACTCTTTTTCTTTACCGGTTTGTGCTCTACATCCTTCTTAGCCAGCAACTGTTCCCAATAAACCGCCCTCACCGAATCACGGTGCATAGCCCGGCTCCATGGCTCGAAATCCGGACCCAACCCATCGAGAATAGGTTTAAACTTACTATATTTTATTGTAGGAGAAAAATCCAAATGTCCGTCATGCAACTCTCGTAAAATACTATTTAACTCCCGATAATACGCGGCATCGTCGGCTGTCGCCTTCAAGCGCAGCACATACTCATCATGCTTAGCAAGCCAATCCACACCATATTTACGCTCAGCTACTCCGAAGAAAGGGTAATTGTCGCGCAATACCGCATAGAGGTATTCAAAATCGATAACTTTTTGATCGGAAGTAAGAGGTTTCAATGCGGTAACACCTTCACTTTCTGCCGACATCAACATCGGCAAAAACAAAAGAAACAGAGATACGAGCTTTTTCATAGAGCATTGTGATATTTAAAGATCTTCCTTTTCCGACAGATAATCAAGAAAATTTTGTAACCGTACTTTTCTGTTTTTTCCAGAAATCTCTATATCGGGACGAATGCCTGTTTCTCCGTTGAATGTCCCATCGGCATTGATGCCGCTATCTACGGGATAGCGCACAAGAATTCCGCTCTCGGGCAAACAGACGATAGCCGGGTCAGAGCCCATGCCTTGTGTGCTCGTCGTTTTACCAACTAAGGTTGCCCAACCAGTACGTTTACAGAAATCGGCCCAAATCCCGGCAGACGAGAAAACCCCGCCGTCGACCAACAGATATATTTTCCCTTTAAAATCGACCGGATTTTTAGGTTTGATCTTCTCCTTCGTCTCATGGCAATAATAAGAACCGTCGAACAACTCGGCGGGTAAAGACCCTCCCTCGGGCTGACTTTCCAACTGATAAGATTTCCGTCCGAAATAACGCGGTTTGAAATATTTATTGACTGCCCCTTTCTTCGATAAGACGATAGCTTCATATTCCAAAGGGGTCTCTATCAATCGGGGAACGATATACTTCGACCAATAATGACTATTTCCTCCTCCGTTTCCTTGTATGTCGATCACCAGACATCGAGCATCGCCTATAGAAGACAAGAAACGATCTATCTTTTCACCATCGACAATCAAAGAGTTCATATCCAAAGATGCTATGCGCATATAAGCCACCTTTCCTTCCAAAAACATTGAATCGCTATAAAACGAAATGACAGGTCGTGAAGCATCACCGACATTCACCTTCGGTTTCGAAGGGAACATGCTACTCCAATATTCGGCACGTCGGCCGCTTCTTTTTATCATTTTGACCCACTTTTTATAACCCGGTGCAGATGAATATATCTCTTCAAAATACTCCGGCAGGACTGTTGGAAATATATCTAAATGCCCATCGCGCAACTCATTAATGATACGGTTCAATTTGGTGATATAATCTTTATTATCGGCGG
>ENA-ORTD01001292-ORTD01001292.1-human-gut-metagenome-genome-assembly--contig:-NODE-1292-length-18237-cov-3.473380_pt1 | contig 18237 bp, 19 predicted proteins | sample MGYA00241907_ERZ509178 | MGnify/ENA primary metagenome ERZ509178 (study PRJEB26280, sample SAMEA2338793) | human gut metagenome | biome: human gut; feature: human-associated habitat; material: faeces...
TTCGCCCAGCCCCTCGCCGCCAGTCAGGAGCAGGCGGGCCAGCGCACAGACGGCAGGGCCATTGTCCTGTTCTGCCGCCTTGGCAAACCATGCCGCCGCCCGCAATGCGTCTTTCTCTACCCCATGGCCATCCCGGTACATCTTACCCAGTTCGTATGCCGCATAGGGAAAGTCCTGCTCCGCTGACTTTGTAAACCAGTCCACCGCGGACAGATGATCCTGCTCCGTCCCCCGGCCAGAGGCGTACAGCTTGCCGATGCGATACTCCACATAGCGGCTCGGCTTTTGGGCCTCCATAGAGAAAAAACGATGGAGGGCTTTTGCGTACCATGTCTGGGCCTGCTCCATATCCTTTTCCCGGTCCAGCCCATACTCAAACATCCGGCCCAGATCGCACATGGCAAGAGCGTTGCCTGTCCGGGCCTCTTCCAGAAATAACGCGAAAGCCCGGTCAAAATCCGGGGATCGGCCCTCTCCGCCAAATAGGAACCGGCGTGCCTCCAGGTATTGCACCGTCCATGAGGTCTGAAAGTTCGGACTACTGCGGATCTTCCGTGCCACTCCCATATTTATCTGTTCCTCCGTTTTGCCGGTATCTCCCGTCTCCATAGATGACTCAAACTGCTCTGAGAATGCTTCTTCATCCAGGTCAGCTTCTGGCGCAGTGGGATCGAAGACTGCGGCGTCATCACTCAGCCGCAACGCCTCCTCGATTACTATGTTCCGGATCCGCTTGAACTCTTTTTGCTTGGAAAGGGGAAGCCGGGGAGGGAGGTCTTCCTTGTAGGTCCTGAGCACTTCCTCCCGGAGCTCATACCACAGCTCGTATGCCCGCACCACGCGCTCGTCCCTTGCCAACTCATCTACGATCTCGTCTACCACAGACTTCAGCGGTGCTTTCAGATAGCCGTACTGCCTTTTGCCTGAGAGGGTTTTCAGCTTCCCGGCTAGATGCTCCATGAGCTGTTCGATCTTCGGATTCTCCAGTGTGCCATCCCGCATCTGACGGACCAGTTCAGCTATGACCGCTCCGGCCTCCTGGGTAAGCCTATCCCGCCGCTGGGTCTGCTGCTCGTAGAGCTCATGGAGCTCCTGCCGGAAGATCCGCTGGGCCAGATCAGATTTGATCCGGGCGATCCCGTCTCTGGTGAGGTAGCCGGACCTGCCGTCCGCGCTGTAGCAGACCATGTGGACGTGGGGGTGGTGAGACTCGTCATGGAACGCCGCGTACCAGCGGAACTGCTCCCAGGGGATCTTCATGGCTTCTGCCATCTCTACGGCATAGCCGGTGAGGAGTTCCTTCCACCTCTCCGCGTCATCGTAGCCCAGCCTTGCGGCGTCCTCCCGGCGCAGAGAGATGATGGGGAGCCACACGTTGCCAGGGTGGCGGGCCACCTCGTCCGCAACTCGGGACAGCACCAGTGGATCATCCGATCCGGTGAAGAGGGCGTGGCTCCCGGTACGCTGCGCGCGTGGCCGGCTGGCGATGTAGCTGACGTAGTTGTCCCGCTTGGTAATCTGGTCGTAGTTGTCCTCCAGCGCACGGGTGATGAACTCGGAGGCATTGGCGCGGGTAGGAGCGGTTTGGTAGTCCTCGTACTCGAACATTCCCCGGCTGAGCGGGAAATCCCGAAGGAGCTGATCTACCATCTCCTGCTGTTTTCTGGTCGCCGGGAGCTGCTTGTTTGCCGGTGTGATCCGCTGGGCGCCCTCTCGGGTCGCCATGTAGCGGACGTAGTTGTGCAGGTGGGAGGCGGCGCGTCCCGAACCGCCCTTGAGATAGGGGCACTTGAATATGACGCGGGGCATGGAGCGTCACCGCCTTTCCCTCAACTCACGGTAGGTTCACTCATACCTGTTCGCATTTCGGGCTCGTCTGAGCAGCCGTACCCACGGAGGACCCTGTCGAACGACTCACCGGGGTCATACTTCAGCTCACTCATCCAGCGCCGACATACCGCTTCCAGTGGCTTTTCCTCCCGCAGAAGCGGTTCCAACTCCTCAGCGGAATATGAGCTGAGGTTACCCATCAGCTGGTTATAGCACAGGTGCATGGCAGCGATCTCATTCGCCAGGTCGTAGACCTCGTTGCCAGGGCGGCTCCACATACGCTTGGCATAGGCATCCATCTCCTGATTGATCTTTTTGAAGAGATCCTCATGCGTCATAGTCCAGGCCATTTCAGTCACCGCCGTTCTGATATTCCACCGCGTCATCCAGGGAGATCATGCCGTGGGTCTTTTTCACCTCTTGGACACATCGGCCCCGCAGTTCTCTCAGCTGTTCCTCCGGGATCTCCATGGCCGCGGCCAGGACGTTCATCATCATGTCCATCTCCACCGCCAGCTTGAACAGCAGGCGGCAGATGTGGCTCTCGCTGTTCTGCACGGTCGCGCGGATCGCCGCGACGAGCATAGGCGGCAGAACGGAGAAGCAGTCCTGCGAGGCTACGTAGTCACAGTAGAACTGCAGGGCCTTTTCCACGAACTCATTTTGTGTTTGACAGTTAGACAGCGGCATCGCCGCAGCGATCTTCCGCTCCGTTTCCGATGTGATGCGGGTGTGGATGCGTGTCTTTTCTTCTGCCATGTTCATACCTCCAATATCTGGTTATTATAAAGAGGAGCCAAATCTGAGCCGGTGAATATGGCTCAACGGTGTGTTTTTTCGTGGGTCAGGAGCCAAAACAGGAGCCACAGTACGAAATCAGGAGCCAGGGTAGTTGCTCCAAACGGTCCCAAAAGTGAGGAAATCTTTGCAAAACCGTTCCCCCGGCCCGCATTGCGGGGCGGTGTGAACAGCGGTGGAGACACCGCTTTATCCAGCACACCTTTCGTCCCCTCGGTCCACCCGCCCATTTGGGCCTTCAGCCGTTGCGGGTGCTTGCGGCACACAGCCTCAACGCTGGCTCTTCCTTCGCATGTGTGGCAGGGGGCCACCCCGCCCGTTGAAGCGGCACACGGAGCCGTACAGGACGCACGGCGCTGGTATTCCTGTCCTCCGTGCGAATGAGAAAGGCCGGAGTGTTCGCTCCGGCCTCCGTGAGTGTGAGATCAGCGGGGGACCGCGCCCTGGTCCGATGCCTCCAGTGCTCTGGCCACAGTCTCCAGCTCAGAGCGCAGCTCCTCCCAGGTCAGGAGCTGCTTGCCGTCCTCCACCTCTGCCTCCGGGTTCAGGCATCCGCACAGCTCATCCATCTGGATGGCCGCCTCCTCCAGCAGAACTTGGCGGCGCTCCGCATATTCCGCCGTCGCCGCTTCCCGGAAGAGTTCCCACACCTGCTCCATCCTGTGGACGGCTTCGTCGCCGCTGGCCGTCAGCGCGTCCTCCATACCGCACAGATCTGTGACGGTCCTGGCCAGCTCCAGCAGGGCGGTGCGGCTCTCCACAGACTCCAGCCGTGCGGTGGTATGGAGCAGCTCCCGCACCGCTTCGATCTGCATGGAGAGTTTGGCAGTGCGGACAAGCTGTTCATCCCCAATCAGCAGGATGAGCTCCTGCCCAGCGGCTGTCTGCCTGATACGCTGGATCGCGTCATCGATCCAGTTCAGATGGTGCGCGGTCTCCTCCTCCAGATGATGGGCGGCGGCATACAGTGCGAGGCCGTCGCGCATCCACTGGGCCGGTGGGATCGCGTCCTCATTGATGACTGAGAGGAGCGAGACGGTTTCGTGGGCGATGAGGTCGCACACATGGACGGGGTGATCGTTTTCGTATTCATGTTCTTCTCCTTTTCTGATTCTATGTTTGATGCTGTGGTGTGCTGCTGTCAAACACGATGCTCCTTTGCGCCTGAGAAAGCTATTCAGCAAACCCACCGAACTTTTTGCTGGGGTTTCGGTCATGACTGACAGTTTCCAACGAGCAGGGGGCGGCTGTGTTCAGCCGCCCCCTGTCAAATCATTTTGTTGTATTTCCTTGTAGCCTCCCTTTTCCGCCTCAGCCTGATTCCACAGCAGGATGATACCGTGCGGCTTTGCGGATAATCAGCGGAACGGAAAAAGGGAACCGCATCAATGAGACGCGATCCCCTGAATACTCCGCTGGTCACATTGTCAACTCGGGAACCCCCGGCTGCTGTTCCTCCCGCAGCAGGAGGTCCAAGCTATAGTCCAGTATCTTCTCCTTGCGCTCCGTCAGCATGGTGAGGTAGAACTCCCGCTGGATCGGCTGGAGCTCCGGGACTCCATCCAGGAACTTCTGAATCCTGTCCAGATCAATTCGTGCGGTGACCCGCCTGAGCGCCTCGTTACACTCCGGACAGCGCAGGGAGGAGATAAAATCAAAATATGGGATCTTCACACCGTGTTCTTCAACGGCAGAGGCTGGGAACACATAGATGCGCCGGTCAATCTCTTCCTGCGAATTCAGCACCTCCGCCATGTGCGGCAGATCCAACTGCGGGTAGAGGCAGGAACCGCAGTCATAGACCGGCGCGATCTCCACGCTCTGCTCCTCCTCGTTTACCAGCAGGCCCCAGTTGCCGTTGTGCCGGTCGAAGTTGCCCAGAAACGCATCCGCGACAAACATGTCCCAGAAGAAGGCGCGGAGCTCATCCGCGGGATACAGCGTCTGCTCATTGACAGCCTCCAGAATGGAGTCCAGCTCCTTGCCATAGCCGTTCTGCTCACTGTCGATGCAGGTGTTCTTCAGCTGGGCGAACTCAATCAGCCGTTTTCCGCCCTCTGTGAAATCACGGCAGGCAACCACCAGCTTGCTCTTGCCGCGGTTGTCCGTGTAATTGCCCAGCAGGGTATCCTGTACCCGAAAGCCCAGCATCTCAAAAATGTGACAGGCCACATATTCGCTGATACAGCCGTTGGTGTAGCTCATCTCTTTGTTCCGGCTGGGGCGCGGGGGAAACTTCAGCATGTAGCTGGAGCCCTCATAGGAGATATTGATCTTGTTCCCATTCGCGCCGCCATAGGCGCGAAAACGGTTGACAGGGCAGTTGGTAAAATCGATCACAGATCCTTCCTCCCCACTACAGGTATTTTGCTCTCAGGTAGTCCGCCTGCTCCAGCGTGATAGCGTTGCTCCACTGGTTGGAGTTGATGGCTCCATACAGCTCTCCCCACAGGCAGTCCATGTAGGACACATGGTCTTTCTCTCCCTGGATATATTCGTCCAGGGCTTTTTGCAAGCTGGCCGGCAGATCTTTTTCCAGGTAGGAGCGGTCTTTAGGCTTCCCGTCCTGGGCCAGCCTTTGCTCCACCGTCATGGTCAGGAGTTCTTCCATAGGGATGTCCAGCGTGGCGGAGAGCTTGCCCAGCGTCCCGGCGCTGCACCTCGTCAGCGATGTTTTGCCCGAGCAGATGTCCGCCAGCGTGGCCCAGGGGATCCCGCTGCGCTTGGAGAGCTGATAGCGGGAGAGGCCCTTTTCCCGCAGGACTTGTTGGATCGTCATACGCATCACCCACCTCTGATTATATCGGTATCCCGATAACCAGTCAAGGGGTACCGGGCGCGGCCAATGCAGAGGGAACAACACAGCCGCTCCGTTGCGGAGCGGCTGTGCCGTGCCGGCCATCTCTTCAGCTCTCAGCAGTTTCCGGCAGCTCCTGCTCCTCTGGAGTCTTCAGGATCCAGTCCAGCAGGTTCTGGGTTTCCGCCAGTTCAGAGGCGAGGCGGAAGAGGGCCTCCCGCTGTTCCCGGTCGTCCAGCTGCACGGCGGTCTCGAACAGATCCCAGATGGTGTCCAGCGTTTCCATACCGCTGGCGTTTATGGGCAGGCTGCTCTCCGGCAGGACGTGTTGGACCGCTTCCAGGTCTGTCGCGTTTTGAACCACCGCTCTTTCCCGCACAATCAGTTCCAGCCGTTCCGCGGCGCTTTTCGGGTCAAGGCCCCATGCCGCGCCTGTCAGGATGATGGCCCGCTCATAATCATCGGTTTTGATCCAGTTGCCATTGATGGACAGAGACGCAATCGCTTCTTCAGAGATCCTCCGCTGCAGTTCCGATGCCCGTTCCTTATCCATTTGTGTTTCCTCCTTCTTGAGTTTTGCCGCTCTCTGCGGCTGACCACACAATGCCACAGCTCCGAGGGAAAAGCTATTCACCAAAACCAACGAGAAATGCCCCCCAGCTTTGACATAGACGCCCATATCACATTGCCGGCCCGGCAGGCGGCTCCGGCGCCTCCGCCATGACCTGGGCGCTGTAGTCCGCGAGACCCATACCCGTCTGCTCCTGGCAGTAGTCCTCCATCTTGCGGAGCAGGATCTCCTTTTCAGCGGCGTTGAGGGAATAGTAGAGGTCTGCCTCGCTGCCATCCCCCCGGTGGAGCGCGATCTCCAGCTCGTCGCAGACTTTGCCGGAGGCCATATCGTAGTTGGCGTAGACGTTCAGCCAATCGCCGTTCTCTGTGGTGCAGACCTGGGTCCCGAACACCGCGTCCACGTCAAAGGACGTCTCCAGGTAAAAATTCAGCAGGCCGTCCACCTCGGAGATCTCCTCCGCCATCCGGACCTCCCGCGCGGAGAGATGGCCCGCCGAGGTGATCTGCCTGCCGTCCAGCGCGTCCAGGAACCGGGCCCATCGCTGGTCATTGTCGAGGTGCGCCTTGCGATCCGCCTGATAGACCGCTTTAGAGACGTCCCCCATGGCAAAGGTCTGCCATCCATCCATCACATTGACAGCAGAGAACTCCCGTTTATCAAAGTCCAGTTCAAACGCGCCGGTGACCTTTCCGGTATTCTCCATGCGCGCCAGCACCATATTCTCAAACACATCGGGACTGATCTCCTCCGCCTGATGTAGCATCTGCTCAAAGGAGGAGGCCCCGCGCTCTCCCCGCAGGTAGGATCGCAGGAGCCGGGCGGCGTCCAGAAATTCCAGAGGCCGTTCCACCTGGAGGCAGCAGTCCTGCCCGGACTCCCGGATGCGGAAGATGGCGAACTTCCTCGCGGCCTCCTGTTCCAGCAGGGCCTGCTGATCCTCCTGCCAGAGTTCCTGACTGATGCGGCTGTACTCCTGCTCGGGAACCAGCTCGTTGATGAGCTGGTCCAAATAGTCCCCGAGCTTATCCTCCACAGTCTCATCTTTCAGATGGCGGCTCAAGGCGTCGTACCACCGCTCATCCAGCCACACACATATTTCTCTGCTTTTCATGTGGGGTCACCATTCCTTTCCAAAGCGGTTTGCCCTTCCGGTCTGGGCGCCTTCTCCGGGGGCTTTTCCACGCTGGGGCGGGCGGGACGTTTGGGTCTGGCCGGTGGCGGCGCCTTGCGGTCCAGAAACTCCCGCACAGCCTCCGGTACAATCCGTTCATATAGTTCCGTGAGCGCCTCATTCATGCGCTTCTGTACAGTGGTGTTCTCTTTCTTCAGATAAAATTCCAGGGCGTCCAATTTCTCGCCGTCAAAGGAGAGCATGATTTCGGTCTTCTGCATTTCCAGCACCCCCTACATGACCATGTGCGGGCCAGATGGCTCTGATCCCTCTATCGTCTGCTCCGGAGCCGGTACACAGTAAAACTCATAGGGGCCGCTCATCCAGCGGATCCCAGGCAGATCCAGAAATCGGTCACCAGCGCGGTTCATGATCTCCAGATCGAATTCAGTGGCGTTTCCCACACCGATGGGCGTATCCCGGCCGCCTCCGTTATAGGTCACGCAGACAGCCGGCCAGTCCGTCACCTCCGGGTAACGCTGGGAGAGGCTCCTGTACAACGGGGGATCCATGACTTGGTTCGGAGTTGTCACCGCGCCGGATGCATAGCAGCTTTCGCAGGGGCCGGTCTCCCAGCCCAGGAGGACGCGGGTGAACCGGATTGGCGCAATTGCCGCCGTCGTGCGGGGGAGCATACGCTCCGCTTGATCCAGTATGTCATGCAGCTCATTGCTGCCCGCGGCCCAAGGCAGGTGGGTGGATATATCCTCCAGCAAATCCCGAACCACGGCGATCTGCCGCCTGCGCTCTCCGCCCACGGTTTCCAACGCGGAGAGGTAAATGCCTATCGCATGGATGGTATCCCTCCGTAATTGCTTCGACACCAGATGAACAGCGGAGCTTCCACGCGCCTGCTCCAGATGATGGTCAAACCGTTCCATCCGATTCAGGTCAGGCTCTCTGCCCTCCAGCCTCGTCATCCCCTGAAGGACGGCGTCGACCCAGAAGCGCCGGGTTTCCGCCCAGGGAGGAGCGCCCTGCCGCTGGTGCCGTTCAAAGCCATTCTGCCGCTCCACGGCATAGGCGGTGAGGCCATCCTCCACACAGGACACATTGAAGTTTTGCATAGACTGCACCTCGATTCATTGTACTGGGCCTGCCACGCTCTGTTCCGCCTGCTCGCAGGCTTTAAGGACAGAGCGGAACTGCTCCAGCCGCTCCGGCTTCACACCGTCGACCACGAGCTCCATGCCGTGCTCTCCGGCGCGGGACTCCAGAATGTGGGCGTCCAGCACATCAGAGAACCGCTTCCGCTCCGCGCGGGTCAGTTCTTCCTCCTGTTCAAGCGGTACCGGCTCCCCACCCTGGGCATGGACGAGAGACAGGTCTTCGGTCAACTCGTATTGAAGAACGTCACGAAGAGAGATACCGGAGTTTTCCAGCAGGGCCATGACGGCCCCCGCGGCCAGCATGGCCTCGGGGGTGAGATATTCACGTGCCAGGATCTCTTCATTCGGCATTTGTAGGCCGTTGTGGAGTACGCCATAGAGATTCTCATCGCCAAAGGAATCACGGAGGGTTTCTACCGCCTCGTAGAAAACCTGTGTCTTTTGCTCCTCGGGAAGTTTGGCGAAGTAGCACGGCTTCTGATTTGGGATCTTTGGGCAGAAGCTGGGATGGTACGCCATGTCGATCCCCGTGTCGGTCAGCACCGCCGAGGCCACCTCTCCGCGGCGCGTGAGCGTCTCCAGCATCATCTCGCCCAGACCGTTCCCCCTTTGGAGCGTGATACCAGTCTGTTTCTCCAGTTCCTCGAAGCTGACGCTCCACCTTCCGTTCTCAGTGGTTTCCGTGCCCTGCCGGACAATGAAATCAGCCGCCCGTTCCAGCCTGGCGTTGAGGATATCCCTCACCCCCGGCAGGTAGGCGGCGAGACGGGGATAGTCATAGCCGGCGGAATAAATCAGGACGCCGTCATCACCGCCCTGGCCCAGCGCCAGCAGACAGTGGACGGCGTTGCCGTCAACGAACATCCGGCTTTTGTTCTCCGCGATGAACGGCTGATTCGTGAGCGGCGTGATGACCAGCTCAGAGAACTGATCCCGTGTCAATTCCACTACCTTTTCGATCTGGCAGTCATCCATCTGAAAGTTCACTGGTTTGTTTAAGAGATTGGCTTTGATTTTCATTGCGGCTTCCTTTCTTCTGCCCTATGGCAGATAACTGCGGGGATTGGTTCGCTCCCCATTAACCCGGACCTCAAAGTGGAGGTGGGGACCTGTGGAGCGCCCGGTGGAGCCGGACAGGGCGATCACGTCCCCAGCCTCCACCGTCCGGCCCACCGAGGCCAGCAGCTGGGAGCAGTGGCCGTAGAGGGTAGACAGCCCATTCCCGTGGTCGATCATGATGTAATAGCCGTATCCGCCCCGGTTGTAGGTAGACACCGTCACGGTTCCAGGCAGGGCGGCGCGGATGGGTGTACCTGTGGGGACCGCCAAGTCCATGCCGGTATGGCCCCTCCGCTCTCCCGTGATAGGGTCAATACGGTTACCAAACTCGGAGGTGACCACGCTCCGCCAGTTCTCCCCGATGGGGGAGCAGAAGCCGTCCGCCCCGATGAACGGTACATCGGCCCCCTCGAAGCTGCTGCTTCCCCCCGTATAGCCGTAGCGGATGAGGCTGTAGATACTCTCCGCGTTGATCCGCTGGTCCTCTGTGATCTCCACGCCCATGGCGGAGTGGATATTCTCATAGACTGCCTCCAGATCCTCAATGGGCACGGCCACCGTGTAGGTTTCTTCCTCCTCTGTAGTGGTCCCATCCGCATGCTCCACGGTGACGGTCCGGGTGCGCTCCTCATAGGTGACGAAGCAGTCCGTAAACTTCCGGCAGTCCTGCTGGCCGGGGCTGTCCGCGCCGAAGTACAGAGCATAAAAAAGGGCCTTGACGCGGATCCCGTCAAGGCCGTCTTCTCCTTCTGTCAATTCATTGATATTTTCAATGGCTCCATCCAGGAGATCGAAGCCCTCGCGCATCTCCCCGATATAAGCGTGGTACTCCTCGGGGGTCCCCGCTGGGATCGTGCCTCCATAAAAGCACAGCTCCACAACGGAGAGGTTGTGGCTGGAGGCGCCCGAACCCAGAGCGCACAAAAAGGCGATGAGCAGGATCACGGGGGAGAGAATCGCCGCCAGCACCCAGCCCAGCTTCTTCCGGGTATTTTCATCCGAGAGAGCGGCAATGGCCGCCTTGACCAACGCCGCGGCTGTGGTGCTCATAAGCTCATTCCGTCCATGGAGGGGCCGTCCTGTTCAGGCCCGCTTTGCAGCTCCGACCAGTATTCAGTCAGCTCCTCCATTGTCTCCTCATATCCTTCGTTTTTTCTCTGCTTCTCCGCCCATGCCTGGTACTGATCCAGATCCATCCCCCGATCCAGCAGGAGCTTTGCGATGCCGGCCGCCTGGTTATTGACGCAGACATATAGAGCGGCGTAGTTATCTGGCTCCACCGGCATCCCGTGCTCCAGCAGCTTCTCCGCCATCCACTCCTGGTGCTGGCCCGTGAGGGTATGCAGGACGTCTGCCGCATAATTCCCCGGCTGGACGCCCTTGTCCACCAGCTCCATTGCGGTCTGGAAGTCCAGTCGCTCCGCAACCAGGCGGAGGAGATTTGGGGGCGCGGCGGCGATCTGCTCGGTTGTACATTGGACGATCAGGTCTTTGGCGATGTTTCGATGGCCATTCGTATAGGCATGCAGGATGACCGCGCCGGGGAGAGAGGGAAGCGGCTCCGAGAGGCAGCTTTCCGCCCGCTCTATGAGAGACCGCACCCGCTGCCCATCTCCGGTATCCACCGCCCGCTTGCAGGCGGTGAGGTAGGATGAGGGAGAGATGCTCTCCGCGTCCACCAGCAGGCTTAGGGCCATCTTCCTGCCCACCGCTCCCGGCCTGCCCGCCGCCTCTACCAGCAGGCTGTCCGCCTGATCCAGCACTTTGGGATAGAGGGCCTTAAATGACTCCAGCTCCCCGTCCCGAATCGCCAGCACCGTTTTATCATAGTCGCTGATGTGCAGGGGCCGTTGGCCCACCTCATCCATATAGGCGGTGATGCTCCCGGTCATCCGCCGCAGGAGCTGCTCTGTCTGAGACATGGCCTGCTCCTGCAGTTCCCGCTGTTCCACCAGCGCCTGGATGATGGTGCGCTGTTCCGTGGGATTCAGGTGGACGATCATGCCCTCCGGCTCCGGCTGTTCTCCTCGGCGGAGGTACCGGGCATAGGTTCCGCGGTCCCCGTGAAATGCTTTGGTGATGGCGGAGGAGATGAGGAACATTCGGTCCAGATCCGCTCCGGTTTCGCCCAGCGTTTTGCCTGTGATAAAGTTCCTTGTGACTGTTCGGTCATTTTCGTACCATTGCAGAGACACATCTAAATAGACGCCCTCGCTGCCGCCGTAGTCGGTGGTACAGAAGATATCCGCGTCCCGTGGGATCTCCCGGCCATTCTCCCAGTCACGGTTCATGAGAAAATACTCGTCCGGCAGGTATCCCATACCCTCCAGACGGTGCTTCAGCTCCTCAAAGACCTCCTGAGCGGTACGCTGTCCGGCATACTGCATCTGCCGGGGATTTTCCGGGGACGGCTCTCGACGGGATAGTTCAATTGGTTCCATTTCAGTTTCCTCCGGCATTCATTTGGTTTTGTGAGTTCATTCATATCGCCGTGTGTCCATAAAAATCAAGGGTTGAAATATCAATATTCTGTTATCATCAGGCGGTAATCGCCATTCTAACAATCCTATGACATAGGCTGCGACCGATAGCCGCGTCACGAGGAAGTTGCCTCTATATATACAAAAGTGTTTTAAAGAAAAGCTGCTGCACCAGAGATTTTCCTCCAGGCAGCAGCTTCTATTTGCTTTTGCTTCTGATTTAATTGCTTTGGTGCTTAAGCCGAACAGAGCCAATAATTATTGGCACAAGCAGAACCAGACATAATGCTACAGTTTGTAACAAAAAAACACTTATTTTTAAGTCTGTGGCAACAGAAAATGCAACTTTTGAAATACTCCCCATCACAATAATTGATCCAATTATAACCCATGGCCTAATCGATTTTATTAATACCCAAATAATCTTTATTACAACTATGAATAGCCCTATCAATAGGATTGCGGAAAAGATTATAATGTACGATGGTGATATCGATAAGATACTGCTGCTACACGAAAATTCTCCTACCTGCGATTGTTCCAAAATGTCTAAAACAAAATTTTTGACTTCCTGAAGGTTTTCAGGTGAAACCCTTATTTTCCCACTGGTTTTGTTGGCTCGATGTATTATTTGTGAAATGTATTGAGTCTCTGTTGTTGGTCTATATGTAAATTCGACACTCGGCATTACATAATATGAATCCAAGTTAATTGTTCCAGTTGATCGTTGGATTTGTGACCCTGGTGATAAAAATCCAATTACCTTAAATAAATAGTCTTCATAAAGATATTGCGCCCAAAACTCATCGTTTAAATTATAAGAGTCTTTCAAGTCGCTTCCTAAAATAATTGGAATTGGATTCTCTTTTTCACTTGAAAAATCTTCTTGGCGAAAACCTCTTCCAATATTAATTTCCAGGGAAAAGTCACTGATTACGTTATTGCTTATTTGGATACTTTCGTGTTGATCTCCATCCATAAATAGCGGCTGTCTATATATTTCATAATAGGTATATTTCTGCTGATTTTCTGTTAATCTTGCAAATAGTTCATCAAACCCATCTAAACTTTCTTGAGTCTGGGGTAACTGTGTGGGATCACTCTCATGTTGTAAAGTAATATAAGCAAATCCCCGGTCAATGATCAAAGTCTGGTTTTGTAATTCCTGAAGGACTCTTCCATACAGTAAGCAAAAAAAAGTTAAAAATATAAAACAGCAAATACACAAGAAAAAAAGAAACAGCGGTCTTTTCCTATATGTTTTCATCTTTTCCATCTTTTTTACTCCCATATAAAGGGCAGGTGCGTAATTACACCTGCCCTTCCATTATATATTAGTCTTCGGTGCCGTAATATACATGATGGACATATAGGTCCCAAATATCCAGGTCGCAGGCAGTTCCTTCTGCCACGACAACTCCTCCATCTTTTTTATCTCCGCCCCACTGTCGGCCAGAATCTCCGTATTTGAAGAGATCGCTCAAATATGTTCTGGTATAATGCCAAGTCAAAAGAACTTCTCCATCTTTTACATGTGCAGAGGAACCAAAAGGTATTTCTGCCAGTGCCCCTTCCGGCAATTCTGCTGGCTCACTCCACCCCTTAACATCCCAGTAAGTCGACTTTGTGTTTTGAACCTCCAATGTAGAGATGTTTGCATCCTGTGGTTTATTTCTAAAAGACGCATCGCATGCGGCAATGCTACTGGGGACATCCTCTCTAGTGAAGATGACTCCATCCTTTTCGACACTCTTCGCTTCATCCGAGACGACAACCCGCGTAATTGCATCATCCGAAGTTGCCAAGACAGGCACAGAGCATCCTAAGCACATCAGCACAGAAAGAAACAAATATAACGCTCTTTTCATTTTTTCTGCCTCCTTGTTCCGATAATCGTTTTGGTTTTTTTACGCTGAATAGAGCTACTTACCATTAAATTTCATTTCGTAGTAGCCATGGCTGCTTGGTATTCGGAATAAGACTCATAAACATCTTGATAGCAACCATCAGCCTGAAGCCGCTGTGTGTCAACTAAATCCCAATGGCCATCACTGTTCTTTGCGAACTCATACAAATAGTTTACTGCATCAATATCTTGGCAAACCCCAAAAATGACATCGTTTCCAATGAAAAATGAGGGAAGTGTTATTCTGGGTTCCGCAGCTAAAGTTTCCTTCATCGCAACATAGTCTTCTGTTTCCACATAATCAAGCAGTTCATAATCACTTGCAAATTTATACTGACCTGGTATCTTGCCAAAGGAGTCTAAAATGTAGGCTGCTCTTTCCTCATTGTAGGCAAGTCGTAATTTACTACTCTCATCAGTTTCTACTTGTTCAGCATTTTTTGCCGACTTTTGATAATACAAGTACTTTTCATCATTATACCGCTTGGTTTCTTCCCCATATTTGGTCATATATTTAATATACCCATACCCTTGGACATAATAGCCCATGTTGTCCTCCAAAGTACTTCTGGAAGCTCCCACAACTGCTGTCAATGTAGAAACCTTTGGATTCTCAAGAGTTTCATTGTCGAATTCATACAACACTAGGTTTTCATCGACAATATTGACCTGGGTAAACAATTCTGAAAGTCCTGTGTCGGTGTTAGCTTCAATCGTGCTGTATCCTTTAATTCCTGCTCTCAGAACTTCATATGAAGCCGTTACACTTGCATAATATGCCGATGCGGGAATAGTCAAAATATAGCAGGCAAGGAGCAATACAGTCAAAATACGGCTTTTCTTTTTCATAAGATCTTCCTCCGTTCAGAAACCTTTTTTCATTTTTCAGAAAAGTAAATACGATCAGTTTTTACTGTTTTTCCATTTGAAATTCCGTAAATGACTGGCAGATATCTTGGTAGCAGCCATCCTCCTGATTCTGCTGGGTGTCCTCTAGCAACCATCCACCGTTATCTTTTGTAAATGTATACAAAGAGCTTAAAGCCTCTTTGTCCTGGCAAACGCCCAAAATTGTCCCGTCATCAATAAAGAAGCACGGGGTCGTGGTTCCAGGCTGAATGTTCATGGCTTCTCGGATTTCCAAATACTGATCGGTATCTACATAGTTGAGTAAATCAAAACTACATACAAAGGTATAGTCTTGGGGGATATACCCGAATTGCTCAAAAATGTAGTTAGCCCGTTCTTCAATGTAATCATTTCTTAACTCATCTCTTTCGGAATTAACTTCCTCTAGAGCATTGTCTCTTCTATAAGTAAAATAGTCTTCATCAGTATAGCGAGTCATCTGCTCTCCATACTTTGTCATATACTTGATATGACCATATGCTTGCACATAATAGTCGCTTCCATAAGATAGATCATCCCCGGATGCAATGGCAGTAGCTTTCAAGACAGATACTGTAGGATCCGTTAATGTTCTCTGTCCAAATGCATACTCGTTACCATCGTCATCCAAAATCGCCGCCTGTGAATACAATTCTGTAAGGCCACTATCGGTATTGGCCTCAATTGTACTAAATCCATTAGCTCCTCGTGATGTGATGTTGTGTGATGCTGTTACATACGCATAGTAGGCAGATGCTGTAATAGACATTGCCATAACAGCAAGCACGAGCATTGTTATTACACGACTCTTCTTTTTCATTGCATTTCCTCGCTTTCAAAATTCATTTTTGAGGAATCACTTAAAAATCAAGTCTTTTTATTACCCCCCCCCCTCTTTTTCAGATAGTCTTCCACCCGGGGGAACCCCGGGTGGGTCTGCATATATGCAGACCCGGCGTTTTGTTATGAGCATCTCTTGGAAACAGACACTGGAGGCTGCTCATCCCCATTGACCGTCCATGTCAGCTCCAGCGTATAGGTTTTTCCCCTTTGGACTTCAGTTTCTCCAGAAACATGTACCCGATATGTCCCTGTCTTGCTCCAGGAGTCCACATAGGTGTCCCCCCGGTAAAGAGTCAGGGTGGCTGTGACCTTATCACTGGAGCGTCTTCCATAGCAGGTCGCTGTACACTGAGCAGTTGTCCCGTCAAAAGCCAACACCGGATTTCCACCCATACGTGTCTCGGCAGCCTGCGCTGTCACGCTCAAGACAATCAGCAGCAGGGCCGCCAGAGAAAGAATGCGTCTTTTCATAATCTCACCCCCTTCTACATCTATCTTGACAGTAACTCCTGTCCTCAACAGATAAATGCAGCAGGGGGTGAGTTTTTTACATAATTCGGCAGATTTTCTTTATTTCGTCGATTCCACCAAAGAAACGTTTTCGGCTATGTGTAAAATGTCATTTTTCGAAAGAGATGCATTTAAAGTAAATTGAATATTCTCTTTTAGATCGATCCATGTTAGAGCACTCATGTCCTGTGGATCATCCGGAATAAAGAAGGTCGCTTCATAGCCATTAACCAAAACCTCCTCCATCTGGAATCCTTCTGCCAAAATCAGATTTGCTGCTCCTTCTTGCATGAACGTATAGTCCAGGTAAATCGAATTATGATCCCCATTTTCGTAAACCACACTTACAGAGGCTGGGCCAATATCTCGAACAATCTCTTGATACCCCTCAGGCAAACCTGTAATTTCGTACTGCGGCATCTCTCCCTGGATATTTTCGCCAGAATACCGGTAGACAATATGCGTCTCGTACCATTCTGTGATCCACTGAATAACAGCGGCACGCACCGTTGGACTGATCGCCATGGCTCCGCCAAGCCCAATAAAAACAGCCAGGAAAATGGCCGCAGCTCTTTGCATCGTTCTCTTCCAAACCGGGCGGTCTCTTCTTTTTGCCCACGAAAGAGGATCTCTCAACATTTTCTGAATTTCATGCTGGTATTGTCTTGACGCATGGAATTCTTGTGTTTGATTTTCTTTCTGTTCATTTTGCGCAGCTGCATCCAGTAACACTCGCCGCATCAACTGATCCAATTCCTGATCATTCACAGCTCAAAGCCCTCCTTTCCAATGATTTCTCGAAGAAGCACTTTCCCACGAAAGATCCGGGTCCCCACTGCAGAAGGTGAAATCCCCATGTGTCGTGCGATTTCCTTTTCGGAATATCCTAAAAGGAGTTTCATTTCCAATACCGCGCGATATGTATCCGGAAGTTTTGCAAACAGCTGCACAAGATCGGCATAATTTGTAACAGCTTCTGCCTCTATTTCCTTATTTGGCAGATCGTCCAGAAAAACCAATCGCTTTTTCTTCCTGAGAATCGATAAGGCTTCATTCTTCACTATAGAGACGCACCAAGAGGGCAATTTATCACAGGGAATTTTATATATTTCTTCAAAATGACGGATAATTTGTAGAAAAGCATTCTGCATAGCATCCTCAGCATCAGCCTGATCCTTCAAGATTCTCATGGCGGCCTGTTCCATACGGATATGGTTTTCTTTATAGAGGGTTGTAAATGCTCGTTTGTCCTTTTCCCCTTCCAACATTTCCAGAAAATAAGCAAGCAATTTTCACAGCCTCCCGTTCTCTCTGCTGTGCAATATGATACAACATCTCATAGTCGGGTTTCAATTCATTTTTTGCGGTAGAAGCTTGCTGTAGGAGAATACAGAACATTAACAGCTACACGGTCGGCTTTCATCTGGAAACACCTCTGGTATTGCCAACTGGTTTTCGTCTGCACGGATTAGGTCCCGCCATGCAAAGTCCCTGCCCAGTCCGCGCACGATGTGGAGGTTAGGCAGGGCATTCTCTTCCAGCTTGAGTACCCGTTCCAGCAGATCTGAGTACTGATGGTACAGTGTACGGATCTCCCAACGCTTCGTGGAAGGACAGAAAAAGCACGAGGACTTCCCCGGCAGAGGAAGCCCCGCATCTTGCATCTCGCAGATACACCGTTCCCGGTTCCAGCCCCACTCCATCAGCGGATATTCTTTCTGATAGAGCGCATCTGCTTTATCTCTGTCAGCCACCTTAGTTCGCCTGTCCTCTTCTCCGGCGTCATAGCCAATAAACTTCACTACACGTTCCTTACGTACCCATACCGTCCGGCACAGTTCATGGTGCCGGCAGAATTTTTCCCGGGGCTGCATCTTGTGCTCCTGGGAGCATTTCTTGTATCCATAGGCGATAGATGGCAGGGATCCGGATCTAAGGCATTCCTGCTCCAGAATCAGCCTCTGGCCGCTTTGATCTATGTACCATATGCGGGTAATGGGCGACATATCGTACTTCACCAACCAGCGTTCCATCGTGTCAAGGAATGCATAAGTGTGCGGCTGTTCCGCGCCGGGATCCGCGAAGAGGATCAACTCCAGGGAAATGTGGTGTTGGTACAGCCCCACCAGCAGGGCGGTGGAATCTGTCCCCCGCTGTAGCCGACTACATTCATCTTCCGCCCGCCTTTCCGAACAACTTTTCCTTGTGAGGTGGCGCATGGACCTCCAGCAGATACCGTTCATTACCGCAGCGGTAGAGGCAGACGCCCCGC
>ENA-ORTD01001340-ORTD01001340.1-human-gut-metagenome-genome-assembly--contig:-NODE-1340-length-17757-cov-2.970907_pt1 | contig 17757 bp, 13 predicted proteins | sample MGYA00241907_ERZ509178 | MGnify/ENA primary metagenome ERZ509178 (study PRJEB26280, sample SAMEA2338793) | human gut metagenome | biome: human gut; feature: human-associated habitat; material: faeces...
GAAATCGGACAGCCGTTATTTTTTAATTGCCGTTTAATTTATTCTTAAATCTTTCTGAATCCGATTCAGTTTTCGGCAGGTTGTATGCTATACTAAGCGTGTTTGAATTTTGCTGAAAGCAGGCTTGCAGACGATAGACAATGGGAATGAGTTTCCAAACATGCTTTGCGTTACGGATAACAGGGCTTATTGCTGTCCGCATGGCCGGAGCGGAATTAATATAGGGCTGCGGCGGTTCCGCCGCGGAAGATAAAGGAGGCTGCCAGTGGGTAAAGAATCCGGTAATGAAATGGAGCAGATCCAGAGAAGCCTTGAGCAGTTTCTGGATCGGGAAGTGGCCAGGTATGAAAAACAGGAAAGCAGGAATACAGAACGCAGTTATATTGCCGGGGAAGAATATCCGGAAGAATACTCTGGCGAAGAGTATCCGGAGGATGAGTATTCAGAGGATGAATATTCAGAGGAGGAGTATCCTGAAGAAGAGTATCCGGAGGATGAGTATCCCGAAGATGGGTATCTAGGAGAAGAATACTCCGAAGAAAAGTATCCTGAAGACGAATACCCGGATGAAGATTATTCTGCAGAAGGTTATTCAGGCAACGAATATCCTGAAGATGAATCCCATGAAGAGGAATATACCAACCGGCGTTATCGGAGGGCCCCATTTCCGGAGGAGGAGTATGGGGACAACCCGCAGGAAAGATACGTAAGATACGGGAAGAAGCAAAACGTAAGAACGCGGGCCCAAGTTTTCCGGACCGGACCGGGCCGGAACTGGGGAAGCCCCCGAAGAAGCAGAAACCTGAGAAAGAAAAGGGCGGCGGAATGAAAGGAAATAAAGGTGCTTCCGGAAAAAAGAAAAATTCCGGTGGAAAGAAAAAGTCAGGCTTCAGGAAATTTCTCACCCTGCTTATTGTGCTTCTGGCGGTGCTGGGAGGAATCTGGTATGTAATGGTTGGACATATATATGGCAAAATGAGGTACGGCCGTGTGGAAACGCTGGCAGGTGAGCCGCTGAAGGAACAGGGTGTGGTGAACATCCTGCTTATAGGAAGCGATTCCCGGACAGCAGGGGATGAAGGAAGATCGGATGCCATGATACTTCTTTCCATCAGTGATAAGACGAGGACGATTCATATGACCTCCCTGCTGCGTGATATGTATGTGGATATTCCGGGAAGAGAGGGCAACCGTCTGAACGCGGCCTATTCCTTCGGCGGGCCCGAGCTTCTTCTGGAGACGGTGAAGCAGAATCTGGGAATCGATGTGAACCGATATGCGGTAGTGAATTTCCAGGCATTTGCCAACCTGGTGGATGCGGTGAACGGGGTGGATATGGAGTTGACCAATGATGAAGTGCAGTGGGTCAACGCTTACCTGAATGAGTATAATGAGCTTCGCGGCATGCCGATAGATACCGATTATCTGGATACTTCCCTGAGCGGGACGATTCATCTGAACGGCCCTCAGGCGCTTGCTTACAGCCGCAACCGGTTTATTGGTACGGATTTTGGCAGGACGGAGAGACAGAGGAAGGTGCTTGCGGCTGTAATGAAAAAGCTTCCGGCAGCCGCGGTGACGAATCCGGGCGGCCTGATTGACGGCCTGTTCCCGAACCTGACAACCAACCTGACGCAGGCAGAATGTATGCGCCTGAGCCTGATGGCGGGTAAGCTGCTCACCTATGAACTGGTGCAGGAGAGCATCCCGCTGGAAGGGACTTATTCGAATGCAAGCATCCGGGGCATGGATGTTCTGCAGGTGGATTTTGATAAAAACAGTGCCTATCTCCGTGCGCAGCTTTACGGGGAGAAAGCGCAATAATAATAAATGATAAGTTAAACACCCCGCCACAGGCAACGGGCATCAAAATTGAAATGCTGTGAATAGCAGTGGATTTGATCTACGTTCTGCTTCAGTCGGTGCAAAACATGTGCCACTGGCACATAGTATCCTACGCGGCAGGCGTCAAGTGTAGAGAGCATCCTTTTGACTATTTGACCGTGGAAATAAAGCAATCGGAGTTTTCTGTTTCTGGACAGGGAAAAATTGTTTGACGGTGTTATTAATCTATAAAATTAAACAGGTAAAGAAAGCAAAACAGCATGCGCTTATGTGCAGGAAGCTGGTATGTGAATGGTATCGGGGCCTCGTTCTTATGGAGAGAACGGGGCTTTTTTTGTATGAAAGGAAAGTTCTGCGCAGAAGCCTGAAATAAAGCTGTAAGCAAAAAAACGCACGTTTATGTACGCGGGCAACGAGCCAGGCAGTCATGCTTGCATGGATATCTGGCGGCTGTCGCGAGGACCAAAGATTCCGCTGCCTGCAGCGGGGGCTTTTATGATTTGAAAAAAGCAAGGAACAATCCCTCTTGATTTCTGTCGTGCCGTCATGGGAAGCTTACGTTAAAAAACGATATTATTGGAAAAAAATACGACAGATAAAAAGCTTGTTTGGTAGTAAAGTAAATTTATAAAAACGAAGCAAAATTATAAAGGAAACAGTTGCTGTTGTCCCGCATGGGGATGGGACGCCACAGCTGAATATAAAAAAGGAGAGGTTAAAATGAAAAGGAAAACAGTAGCAATCGTATTGAGTATCATGCTGGCAATCTCTGCGCTGGGAGGCTGCGGCAGCAGCACCTCGGCAAATGTGGAAACGGAAAAAACGCAGGAAAGCCAGAAGGCGGGCGGGGAGGGCGCCGCACAGACGGAAGGCCTTGTTCCGATTACCTTTGTAAGATCACAGGATTCAACAATAGAATCAAGTGTTTTTGCAAAAATGGAGGGCAGTACATATGAAGATAATATTTGGACAGACCTGATCGCAGATACATTGGGATATGAGGTTAAATATCTTTGGATCGCATCGGATGGAGATCTTTATAAGCAAAAATTCAATGCTGCGATTTCAAGCGGTGAAATACCGGACATAGCGAGTGTGGGGAAAGAGGATCTGAAACGGCTGGTGGATGCAGATCTGATAGTGGATTTAAAACCTTATATTGATGAATATGCAAGTGATTATGTAAAACAGCTGTATGAAACTGTCGGGGAGAGCGCGTTTGATGCTGTTACCTATAACGGGGCGGTTTATGGTCTTCCAATTTCCGACAGTGATATTGAAAGGGCACAGATTTTATGGCTCCGTCAGGATTGGCTGGATGCATTGGGATTGAGTGCACCTGCGAGCATTGATGAGCTTAAGGAAGTATTGCGTGCCTTCAAGGACTATGCGGGAGAAGGCGGCGTCGGACTTGCAATGGGGAATGATCTGTATGGGAATCAGTTTGATATCAAGGGTATTTGCAATGCATACCATGCGTATCCCACCTATTGGATTGAAGACAAGGATGGCAGTCTGGTTTATGGCAGCACAACACCGGAGATGAAGCAGGCATTAACTACTCTGTCCGAGTTATATGCGGATGGATTGATTGATAATGAATTTTATGTGAATGATAATCAGAAGGCAGCGGAAGCGCTTGTTAACGGAAAATGCGGTGCTATGTATGGATTTCATGCAACACCGCTGGATTTCCTCCAGACGGTTAAGAATGCAATTCCTGAAGCTGAGTGGAAGCCGTTCATGATACCGATGGAAAAAGCCGATGAAAAGGCCGCGCCTGGAATTGAAATGGCGACCACGGGCTGGTACGTGGTAAGTAAGAACTGTGAGCATCCGGAGGCTTTAATCCAATTAATGAATCTGTATTGCGAAAAAGTGCTGGATCCGGAAAAAAATGAATATACGGTATATGCAAATCCCGGAAATGGAGTTGAAGGTGTTTGGAAGCTCGCCCCGGTTGGAATAACGAGTACTCCTGACAAAAACCAGGCTACTACAAAAGCAATTGCGGAGCCTTTAAAAACAGGGGAGCCCGGTGACCTGACAGGGGAACAATATTCCATGTGGGAGTATTGCTATAAGGCGCTGCAGGGTGATGATTCCATGTGGGGATGGCTTGGCGTATTTGGTGAAGAAGGCGGACAGAGTATTCTGTTAAAATATCAGGATTCTGAAAATGCAACACCCGTTTATAATAAATTCGTTTCAGCGCCCGGGGAAGTTATGACTGCCAGAAAGTCAACGCTGGATGATATGCTGGATCAGACCTTTCTTAAGATTATTTCCGGACAGGAAAAAATAGATGCATTCGATAAAGTGGTTGAGGAATGGAAGAATGCCGGCGGTATTGAAATGACCGCAGAGGTTAATGAATGGTATTCTTCAAATAAATAATAACCGCTGAGAATTGATTATGCTGCGGCAAAGAACAGTACAGACGCTGTTCTTTGCCGTCGGCGAATCATTGGAAAAGCTATGAGAGGTGAAATTGTGGACCATAAAAGAAATAAATATTCCTTATCAAAATTCAAAAAAGAATTCCCCCTGCATTTAATGCTTTTTCCCGGGATAGTATTGATTCTTATTTTTAACTATGTCCCGATGGCGGGGCTTGTCATTGCTTTCCAGAAATTTATACCAAGCAAAGGTATGTTCGGTAATCAGGAATGGATAGGTTTGGATAATTTTAAATACGTATTTTCACTGCCGGGCTTTAAACAGGCTATGGTTAATACGGTTATCATCGCCACATGGAAAATAGTGCTTGGCCTGTTGGTCCCTATCATTTTTGCATTATTGCTGAATGAGGTCCATCATATTAAATTTAAAAAGACCATACAGACGATAGTATATCTGCCGTATTTTTTGTCCTGGGTGGTTTTAGGCGGAATTTTCATTGATTTGCTGTCTCCGGGTTCCGGCATCATAAATGGGATTATAACCTCCCTGGGGGGAGAGAGCATCTTCTTCCTGGGGGATAACAGGTATTTTAAAGGAACTTTGATTGTAACGGATATATGGAAAACCTTCGGCTATAGCGCAATTGTTTATCTGGCGGCGATTGTGGGAGTGGATCCCAGCCTGTATGAAGCAGCGGAAACGGACGGCGCCAACCGCTGGCAGAAGGTGTGGCATATTACGCTTCCCGGAATCCGCGGGATTGTTGTGCTGATGATGGTATTGAGCCTGGGAAATGTCCTGAATGCCGGTTTTGACCAGGTATTCAATTTATATACCAAGGCAGTCTATGAAAGCGGGGATATCCTGGATACCTTTATTTACAGACTGGGACTGATTGACGCGCAGTACGGCGCTGCTACAGCGGTTGGATTATTTAAATCGATTATTTCAACCATATTTATTTCCACATCCTATTATCTTGCCTATAAATTTTCAGATTATCGTATTTTCTGATGCGGGAAGTTGGGGAGCACCTTCCAAATATTGAATGAATGTCCGGAAAAGGGGACAGAGGGTAAATATATATGAAAAAAATAAAAATGAGCCGCGCAGTTTTTTGCGTTATAAATTATATGATTTTATCTTTGCTGGCGTTATTGTGCATACTTCCGCTGCTGACTATCCTGGCAATGTCTTTTTCCAGCGCAACGGCAGTCGCCGCGGGTAAGGTAACGCTCTGGCCGGTAGAATTTACGACGATGGCATATCAATATGTGATTGAAAAAAAGGAGTTCTGGACGTCCCTGTTAAAAAGTGTTGAGAGGGTCTTAATCGGCGTGCCGTTATCAATGATTCTTACGATTCTGATTGCCTATCCGCTGTCGAAGGATAAATCTCAGCTTCAGGCAAGGGGCGTTTATGTTTGGTTGTTTTTCTTTACCATGCTTTTTTCCGGAGGGCTGATTCCTGGATACTTACTGATAACCAATCTCCATTTGATGGATACCATCTGGGCATTGATACTTCCCACGATTCTTTCTGTTTATAACATTGTGCTTATGATTAATTTCTTCCGGGGGATACCGAAGGAACTGGAGGAAGCGGCAATTATTGATGGGGCGAACCATTTTATTACATGCTTCCGCGTATATGTTCCATGTGCCAAGCCATCGATTGCCACCCTCACCTTATTTTCCTTCATAACACAGTGGAACAGCTATTTTGACGGGCTGATTTTTTCGAATTTCCCATCAAGCTATCCGCTGGCATCGTATTTATATACCGTTGTTGTGAAAAGGGACTTAAGCCTGTTGAGTATCGATGAAATAAAAATATTGTCCGTTGTTGACGACAGGACGATCCGCTGTGCGCAAATATTTATATCACTCATCCCGATCATGCTTATCTATCCGTTTGCGCAGAAATATTTTGTAAAAGGCATGACGGTGGGATCAGTCAAGGGATAAGGGAGCGTTAAAATGAAAATTACAGAGTGCAGAACGAATCATTATGAAAATCCCCTGGGATATCATTTTGAAAATCCGGTGTTTTCCTGGAAGGTGACGGAGGCTGAAGGCAAGAAGATGGCAGCTGCAAGAATCCTGATTGCGGCGGATGAAAAGATGGCTGATGTCATATTGGATACGGGATATCATACGGATATCAATCCCCTGGCGGCGCCGGTTTCGCTGCAAATGGAGCCGAGAACAAGGTATTATTGGACAGTGGGCGTCCGGACAGATGCCGGTGAGGAATGCAGCAGCGCTGTAAACTGGTTTGAAAGCGCAAAGGGAAAGGAAGGCTGGAAAGGCAAGTGGATCGGCCGCATGTCAAAAGAGCTGGACAGCCCTGTTTTCTATAAAGAAATAAATATCATAAAAAAAGTCAGCCGTGCGCGATTGTACATAACAGGCCTTGGGCTGTATGAGGCCATGTGGAATGGGGAAAAAATCGGCGGAGAGCTGCTGACTCCCTATTGCAATAACTATAACAGCTGGGTTCAGTACCAGACCTATGATGTGACGGATATGTTAAGCAGGGGCGGAACATTGTCTGTCATGCTGGGGCCCGGATGGTATAAGGGAAGATTCGGATTTTCCGGAGACAGGGTAAAAGGGTATTACGGTGATTCGTATAAACTGTTAGCGGAGCTTCGTATCGTATATGAAGATGGTACGGAGCAGATCGTCGGGACGGATGACAGCTGGAAGATAAGGACGTCCAATATTGTTTTCTCCAATATCTATGACGGAGAATGGAGGGATGATACCAGAAAGGCTGAACCGGACAGCAATGCGATATATACCGAAGCGCCGAAGGGGAGTCTGACGGCCAGGCTCAGCACACCGGTTAAGGTGAGGGAAGAATTCCCGGTAAAGGAATTGATCCATACGCCTGCCGGCGAAACTGTACTGGATCTGGGGCAGAATATCACAGGTATTTTTTCACTGCGGGTAAAAGAACCGGAAGGGACTGTGATCCATATCCAGACAGGCGAAATACTGCAGCAGGGGACTTTTTACCGGGACAATCTGCGGTCGGCAGGCTCAGAATACTTTTACGTTTCCAACGGGACTGAACAGACGATAGTTCCGCATTTTACTTTTTTCGGATACCGCTATGTGAAAATCGAAAAGACAGTTTGTAAGGACAGGGCGGAAGCTCTTGCGGTCATGAGAAGGAAAAAAGAGGATGCTGCCTATACGCCGATGCAGGATGCCGTAAAGGACTGCTTTGTGGGTCTGGCGATCTATTCTTCACTTCCCGGGACGGGGAAGCTGGTTACCGGAAATCCTTTATTGAACCGGCTGATTTTAAATACGGAATGGGGGCAGAAGGATAATTTTGTGGATGTGCCTACGGACTGTCCCCAGAGGGATGAACGGATGGGGTGGACAGGGGACGCGCAGGTATTTTCAGCCACGGCGTGTTATATCAGAGACTGTTATTCGTTCTATTATAAATATATTTATGATATGGAAACGGAGCAGAACAGCCGCGCAGGTATGGTCCCGAACGTGGTGCCGGCCTTTGATGTAGACAGCACATCCTCTGTCTGGGGCGATGCAACCACAATTATTCCCTGGAATATGTATCGTTTTTATGGGGATGCGGGGATATTGGAAAAGCATTACAGCTGTATGAAGTCCTGGGTTGATTATATAACCTCTGTAAACCAAACGGCAGATGGAAAAAACGACGGCTGGCGCAGAGCGGTACATTATGGGGACTGGCTGGCGCTTGACGGGGAAGGCGGAACGGATGGCGTCAAGGGCGGAACGGATGATGGATTAATTGCCAGTGTATATTACCGGCTAAGCGCGCAGCTGACCGCGAAAGCGGCGCAGATCCTGGAGAAAAAAGAGGATGCCGAAGTCTATGAGGCCTTAGCGGAGGATATCCTGCAGAATATCCGGAAGGAATATTACGGCCCACAGGGTAGCTGTGTCACTACCCAGACAAGCTGTCTGCTGGCTTTACGCTATAGCTTAAGTGAGGACCGGGAAGGTATTTGCAAGGCCCTGAAAGCGCTTTTTGAAGCCAATGGGAACCATCTGCAGACAGGCTTTGTAGGGACGCCGATGCTTTTGGAGGAGCTTACGAAAGCAGGAATGAACGATCTGGCTTATCATCTTTTGTTAAATGAGGATTACCCGGGGTGGCTGTATGAGGTTAAGCTTGGAGCCACCACCATATGGGAGCGGTGGAACAGTGTCCTGGCGGACGGCAGCATTTCTTCTACGGGAATGAACAGCCTGAACCATTATGCATACGGGTCTGTTGTGGAATGGATGTATTCCTATATGGCGGGGATCAGACAGGCTGAAGATTCTGTGGGATTCCGGAAAGTCATCTTTGCACCGGTGGTGGATCCTCGTGTGGGTCAGGTAAGCTGTGAATTTAATTCGGCCTCCGGATTATGGAAATCCGCCTGGAAATTCGAAGACGGGCACAATATAAGGCTGACATTTTCGGTTCCGTTTGGATGTGAGGCCCTCCTGCAGCTGCCCCTGGCTTCCCAAGACGTGTTTGCAGATACGGATAATCCTATTTTTTCATGTGTGCGGGAAAACATCTGTTATTTGACAACAGGCGAATATGAAGTTGCATACAGGATGAAAAGTGAATCAAAGACCACGGAAAGCAGTTGAAGCGGCTTCACGTAATACAGCACCGCATTATTTGCGGTGCTGTATTATATTACGGAACTGCAGGGGGGTGATGCCTGAAAGCTGCTTGAATTTGTGTATAAAATGCGAAGAACTGTTATAGCCGACGGACAGTGAGATGTCCAGTATGGATAACTGCGTCGTGGCCAGAAGGTTCTTTGCATGGTTAAAGCGCAGCTCATCGATATAGGATTTAAAGCTTCGCTGAAAGCATTTTTTGAAGGTCTGGCCAAAAAAGGTGTGCGAATAAAAAGACAGATTAATAATTTCGTCCACCGACATGGAAAAGATTTCAGGCCGCTGGATATCCTGCAAAAAGGATTCAAGCCAGGCAGGGCAGTTAATCTGCCGGGTATACATATTATCAAAAATAACGCCCAATATTTCAATGATGACGGCGAGTACGCATTTCCGGTAGGTTTCCCGCATGGCCTCATCTTTGGCAAGCACATAATTAACTTCCAGTTTACGTACTTTTTTTACAATTACGGTGAATTCATCGTAATTCAGGCTGCATTTTTTTTCAGAAGCGTCTTTCATCAAAAAATCATATAATTCTTCGTTAAATAACTTCAGGCACACCTGTTTCAGCTGTTCGCAGGTGATATACAGGTCGATATGCTCATGATCGTCACTGAGTTCGGTAATACTGTGCAGAGGAAGGTGATTCAGGAAAAAAACATCACCGTTGACAATGGTTTCTGAAATACCGTCTACGGTATTAAGCGCTGTTCCATTTGTGACCAGTACAAACTCACAATTTACGTGGACATGTTCCGGGGCAGCCAGGTGATGTGTGTATGCGGTCAATACTTCATTTTCAAAAATAAGTTTTCTGACCATGGTATCTCCTTTTCCATAGTGCTGTTAATTTGAAAAATAGCATAACGGCACAGGACTGTCAATGAGATAGTTTAATAACCAGACAAATGGCGAGCAGTCCAGCCTTCAGCCGAACTGTTACTAAATTGCGCAGCAGTTCTTCCCTGCCTGGGGCATACGGTATCGAGTCTTGCATTTCTTATAGAAAAGAAAAAGATTTTATGTTACACTAATAATCGTCTGATGCCCTGGTACATAGTTATTTTTGGGCGGAATTTAAAAAAAGATAAAATGACGGGGAAGAAAAGGAAATGAAAACGAGTAAATTGCTGAAAAGATTTATCCCATATTACCGTAAATATGTTGGGATCATGGTAATGGATTTATTTTGCGCTGCGCTCACGACAGTATGCGAACTGGTTCTGCCGTTGATACTCCGCTATATTACCAATATCGGGATGAATGATCTGGCGTCGCTTACTGTGCGGACGATTATAACAATTGGCGTGGTTTATTTTGTGCTGCGGATTATTGACGGCATGGCCAGCTTTTACATGGCTTATACGGGCCATGTTATGGGGGCGGCTATCGAAACGGATATGCGGCAGGATGCCTTTGCGCATTTGCAGAAGTTGTCTGATAACTATTTTAACAACACAAAGGTCGGACAGATAATGTCCAGGATCACAAGTGATTTGTTTGATGTAACTGAATTTGCGCATCATTGCCCGGAGGAATTTTTTATTGCGTTCCTTAAGGCGGCCGTGTCGTTCGTGATTCTGGCCCGCATCAATGCACTGCTGACGGTTATCATATTTGTATTAATTCCGGTAATGGCGGTTTCCTGTTCTTATTTTAACCTGCAGGTAAGAAAAGCCTTTAAGCGGCAGAGAAACCATATTGGTGAGCTGAATGCCAGAATTGAGGACAGCCTTCTTGGAAATAAGGTCGTAAGGGCTTTCGCAAATGAAGATGTGGAGCTTGGTAAGTTTACCGATGATAATCAGAAATTTCTGGAGATTAAACGTCAGACCTATAAATATATGGCGGCCTTTCAGAACACGATCCGTATATTTGACGGCCTGATGTATGTGGTGGTCATTGTTGCAGGCGGTATTTTTATGATACGGGGATTGATTTCACCTGCGGATCTGGTTGCCTATACAATGTATGTAACCACGCTTTTGGCAACGATTCGGCGTATTATAGAGTTTGCGGAGCAGTTCCAGCGGGGAATGACCGGGATAGAACGGTTTACTGAGCTGATGGATGCCAACATCGATATTTTTGATGAGGAAGGAGCAGTTCCGCTTCATGACGTGGATGGGCAGATTGCCTTCAGGCATGTCTCTTTTGAGTATCCCGACGATCATACGCCGGTGCTGTCAGATATCAACATAACCATTAAGCCGGGCGAAAAAGTAGCTCTGGTGGGGCCTTCAGGCGGCGGTAAAACAACACTGTGCAACCTTATTCCCCGTTTTTATGATCCGACAGAGGGGGAAATCTTAATTGACGGGCAGAATATCAGAAGGGTAACGCTTCAAAGCTTAAGAAGCAGTGTGGGTGTGGTTCAGCAGGATGTATACCTCTTTTCCGGGAGCGTGTATGAAAATATCGCCTATGGCAGGCCGGGAGCGTCTCATGAGGAGGTTATCAGGGCCGCTAAGCTTGCCGGCGCGCATGAATTCATCGAGAGCCTGAAGGATGGCTATGATACCTATGTTGGCGAGCGCGGTGTGAAACTGTCCGGCGGCCAGAAACAGAGGATCAGTATTGCAAGGGTATTTTTGAAAAATCCCAAAGTGCTGCTGCTTGATGAAGCCACTGCTGCATTGGATAATGAGAGCGAGCACCTTGTCTCCGAATCCCTGGATAAGCTGGCGGCGGACAGGACAACGCTTACCATTGCCCACCGTTTAACAACTATCCGCGGCGCCGACCGGATCCTGGTATTATCCGGAAGCAGGATTGTGGAAGAAGGCAATCATGAGGCGTTAATGAAAAAACAGGGGATTTATTACCAGCTGTATACTTCCGCCAATATTGCGGACCAGCCTGCAATAAATTAATGGATTCCATAAGTTTTCACCACAGCGGATTTGCTGAAATAAAATTGCCGGTGGCCGCATATCATGTTATACTAATGATAGCAGGCCTGCCGTGCCAAAAGGGCCTGACGGATCAGATTCCGCCAGGCTTTTTTTATCCGGGAGCTTTTTTGTTGTGAAGGTTTCCTGTGGGGGTAATGCCGGCTTCCTGGGAATGCAGGAAGCGGATGGCGCGGTATTTCTTAGAATAGGCCTGTGTGCGTGATGCACAGAACAGGAGTATGCATGAAACTAATTTTTATCGGAGCGGATCATGAGGTAACGGGCAGCTGCCATTATCTGGAGGCGGCCGGAAAGCATATCCTGGTTGACAGGGGAATGGAGCAGGGGGTAAACCCCTTTGAAAATGCGGAGCTGCCGGTGCAGGAGGCCATGATTGATTATGTGTTCCTGACCCATGCGCATGTGGATCATTCGGGGATGCTTCCGCAGCTGTATGCAAGAGGCTTTCGCGGGAAGATTTTTGCAACCCAGGCGACAACGGAGCTTTGTGATATTATGCTGCGTGACTGTGCCCATATCCAGCAGCAGGAGGCAGAATGGAAGAACCGCAAGGCCAAGCGGCATGCCGGCTCGGAAAAACACGAAGCGCCTTATACGATGGAGGACGCGGAGGGCACCATCGGCCTTTTAGTGCCCTGCGATTATCAGAAAATTATTGAGGTTTGTCCCGGAATCCGGATCCGTTTTACGGATATCGGACATTTGCTGGGCTCCTCCAGCATTGAAGTGTGGGCGCAGGAGAATGGCATTCAGAAGAAGCTGTGCTTTTCCGGGGATATCGGGAACAGGAACCAGCCGCTCATCAAGGATCCCCATCCTACGAAGGACGCCGATTATGTAATTATGGAATCCACCTATGGCGACCGTCTGCATGAAACGGATCGGCCTGATTATATTTCCGGGCTGGCGGAGGTGCTGCAGAAGACCTTCGACAGGGGAGGCAATGTGGTGATTCCCTCGTTTGCAGTGGGAAGAACCCAGGAAATCCTGTATTTCCTGCGGAAAATCAAGGAAGACCGCCTGGTGAAAAACCATGGTAATTTTCCCGTATATGTGGACAGTCCGCTGGCTGTGGAGGCAACGGAAATTTTCGAAAAAAATATTTATGACTGTTTCGACGAAGAGGCCATGGAGCTGGTGCGAAAGGGGATCAATCCCATTTCTTTCCCGGGGCTGCGTCTGTCCATAACCAGCGACGAGTCCAAGGCGATTAATTTCGATGATACGCCCAAGGTGATTATTTCCGCTTCGGGCATGTGTGAGGCGGGGCGTATCAAGCATCATCTGAAGCACAATCTGTGGCGGGAGGAATGTACCGTGCTCTTTGTGGGCTATCAGTCGGTGGGTACGCTGGGACGCAATATCCTGGAGGGCGCTCAGGAGGTGAAGCTGTTCGGTGAGGCCGTGGATGTGCGGGCTGAAATCAGGGCGCTTCAGGGGATGAGCGGCCATGCGGATAAGAACGGGCTGATTGCGTGGCTGAATTGTTTTGAAAAGAAGCCGGAGCGGGTATTTATCGTCCATGGGGAGGATACGGTATGCACCTCCTTCGCCGAGTGCCTGCGCCATGAATACGGCTATCATACGTATGCGCCGTTCAGCGGAACCAGGTTTGATCTGCTTCATAACCTGCTGGAATATGAGGCGGCGCCGATTGCCAGGGAAAAGAAGGCCAAAGCGGCTGTGGCAAACAGTGTCTATGCCAGGCTGGAGGCCGCCGGGCAGAGGCTTCTGGCGGTTATCCGCAATGGAAAGGGCATGGCAAACAAGGATATGGCGAAGCTGGCGGATCAGATCAATGCACTGTGCGATAAATGGCAGTAGGGAACAGAGTATAAAAAACAGAATTTACAGGACAGAACAGGAGAAAAGAGCAAAATGAGTCTGGCAGATATAACATTTATTCAGATGTGCAGGGATATCTTAGAGAACGGAACGAGCACCGAAGGGGAGAAGGTGCGTCCCAGGTGGGAGGACGGCACCCCGGCCTACACCATCAAGAAGTTCGGGGTGGTCAATCGGTATGATCTTTCCAGGGAATTTCCCATACTGACCCTGCGCAGGACGGCGCTGAAGTCCGCGACGGATGAGCTTCTGTGGATTTGGCAGCGCAAATCCAACAACATCCATGACATTCACAGCCATATCTGGGATGAGTGGGCGGATGAGGACGGTTCCATCGGAAAGGCCTACGGCTATCAGCTGGGGGTGAAGCATCAGTATAAGGAAGGCATGATGGATCAGGTGGACAGGGTGATTTATGATTTGAAAAACAATCCCTTCAGCCGCCGGATCATGACGAATATCTATGTGCATCAGGATCTGCATGAGATGAATCTTTATCCCTGCGCTTACAGCATGACCTTCAATGTGACCCAGAAAAAGGGAGAGGACAGATTGACGCTGAACGCCATTCTCAACCAGCGTTCCCAGGATGTGCTTGCCGCCAACAACTGGAATGTGGTACAGTATGCGGTGCTGGTGCATATGCTGGCACAGGTATGCGGCATGCAGGCAGGAGAGCTGGTGCATGTGATTGCGGACGCCCATATTTATGACAGGCATGTTCCTATTATAAAGGAACTGATCCAAAGGGAGCCTCTGCCGGCGCCTTCCTTCTGGCTCAATCCGGAGGTGAAGGATTTTTATCAGTTCACAAGGGATGATGTGAAGGTGGAAAATTATGTGACAGGGGAGCAGATTCAGGGAATCCCCATTGCTATCTGAAAACCGAAAAACAGGCAGAAGGGGGAAGGCTGGCGGCAGTCAGGCTGTCAGTGGGCAGCATGGGCCGGAAAAATATCTCTGCCTCCCTCATTTAAGCGTTAATTTGCGATAGGCCCGCTGCGGCGGGCGGTTAGGAGAAAAAATGAATATTATAGTTGCAGTAGATGAAAACTGGGCCATCGGATACCGCGGGGATCTTCTGGTAAGGATTCCGGCGGACCATAAGATGTTCAGGAATGAAACCATAGGAAAAGTGGTGGTGCTGGGAAGGAAAACAATGGATACGTTTCCTGGAGGGCTGCCGTTAGCCGGCAGGACCAATATCGTGCTGACCCGGAATCCGGAATATCAGGTGAAGGACGCCATAGTGGTCCATTCTGTGGAGGAGCTTTTGGCGGAATTGAAAAATTATGACACAAAGGACGTTTATGTCATTGGGGGCGACAGCGTTTACAGCCAGCTGCTTCCTTACTGCGACACGGCCCATGTGACCAAAATTGACCGTTCCTACGAGGCGGATACTTACTTTCCCAATCTGGATGCCTCAGGTGAATGGGAAATTACGGCGGAAAGCGATGAACAGAGTTATTTTGACACAACATATCATTTCCTGAAGTATGAAAGAAAACAGTAAGAGGGAGATTACAGAAAATAAATAAATTTCTGCTTCCATAACCGTAAACTTTATATTATAATATTTTTGTGCGCCTGCTTCCTGTCGGGCCGGAGAGGCCAAAAAGGGCTTTCTGACGGGCCGGCCGCTTCGCAACCGAAGCCGGTGCGTATGATCGCGTTTATGCGAATGATAAAAGGCAAACAGCAAAAGAGGTATATTTTATGGAAAGAAGAGTAGGAACCATTTCAAGAGGAATCCGCTGCCCGATTATCCGTGAAGGGGACAATCTGGCAGATATCGTTGTTTCCAGCGTGCTGGAAGCGGCGGAAAGTGAAGGCTTTGAGTTAAGGGACAGAGATGTGATCTCCGTAACGGAATCCATTGTGGCGAGAGCGCAGGGAAATTATGCGTCCGTTGCAGCGATTGCGCAGGATGTGAAGGAGAAGCTGGGAGGAGAGACTATCGGAGTTATTTTCCCCATCCTTTCCAGGAACCGTTTCGCAATCTGCCTTCGCGGAATCGCTATGGGAGCTAAGAAGGTGGTGTTGATGCTCAGCTATCCCAGCGACGAAGTGGGCAATGCGCTGGTTTCCCAGGATCAGCTGGATGAAGCCGGAGTGAATCCCTACAGCGATGTTCTTTCCCTGGAAAAATACAGGGAGCTGTTCGGCGAGAACAGGCATCCTTTCACCGGCGTGGATTATGTGGCTTATTACAGCGACCTGATCCGTGAATGCGGCGCGGAGGTTGAGGTTATTTTCGCCAACAATCCCAGAGTGATTTTAGATTATACAAAGAATGTACTCAACTGTGATATCCACACGAGAGCGCGCACCAAGAGGATCCTGAAGGAGTGCGGCGCCCAGGTGGTATGCGGTCTGGACGATATTCTTACATCCCCTGTAAACGGAAGCGGCTGCAATGAAAAATACGGCCTGCTCGGCTCCAATAAATCCACGGAGGACACCATCAAGCTGTTCCCCAGGGACTGCACGGATCTGGTGAATGATATCCAGAACCAGATTCTTATGAAAACCGGAAAGCATGTGGAAGTAATGGTTTACGGCGACGGCGCCTTTAAGGATCCTGTGGGAAAAATCTGGGAACTTGCCGACCCCTGTGTGGCGGTGGCCAATACGGAAGGCCTGGAAGGAACTCCCAACGAAGTGAAGCTGAAATATCTGGCAGACAACGATTTCAAGGATCTTTCAGGAGATGCGCTGAAGGAAGCGATTTCAGAAAGAATCAAGGGTAAGAAGGGGAATCTGGTGGGAGACATGGCTTCTCAGGGAACTACCCCCAGAAGGCTTACCGATCTGATCGGTTCTCTCTGCGACCTGACGAGCGGTTCCGGCGACAAGGGAACTCCTGTTATCCTGGTGCAGGGCTACTTCGATAACTTTACGGACTAGAGCGTGTTTGAAAATTCATTCCTGACACACTCTAAGGTGGCACAGCAAATATTTTGGAAGCCGGCAAACGCGTCTGGTACGTGGTGTAAGGGCTTCTGAATTTACACTGGTAGAAACAGAAGGGAGAAAGCTTTGACTGAGCTTTCTCCTTTTTGGAAGAAGGGAAAGAGTGAGCCTATGAAAACCGTACGGAAGGACAGGCACGGCGGAAAATATCAGAACCGGATTTTCCTGCTGCTTCTGCTCATGGCGGTGGTTCCGCTTCTGATAGCCGGAAGCATATCCTATAAAGTCTATCTGGATGAAGTGACCAGGCAGACGGACCTTTCCATGGAAGCGATTGAAGCCCAGATCTGCAATGATGTGGAGGTTACGCTTTCTTCGATCCGGCAGTTTTACAGGGAAATTTCCACGGATGATCAGATGAGCTGGCTGAAGGAGACGGGAAGCATACCCTACAGTGATTACAGCAATCTGAATGAGGCACAGAATCTGCTGAAGGGGCCTACCTATCTGGATGAATATGTGGGAAGCTATGCCTTCATCAATATCATGCAGGACTGGGTGCTTACGAATAACGGCATGTACCGGCTGAGCGAGGCCAGGAACAAGGAGCAGGTTGACGCACTTCTGGAAAAAGCGGCGCAGTTTCCCTCCACGTTGTTCTGGATGAATAATGTGGGAGAAAAATCAGCCTATGTGAATGGGATTTATCAGAGCAAAACGCTGGATGTTTCCGGCTTCCAGATGATCATGAAGCTGCCGGGTAATGTGAACCGGGTGGATCAGATCGTTATGGTGCAGCTGAACCTTCCCAGGCTGAGGCAGCGTCTGGACAGCAACCTGGCCGGTTATGAGCTGTGCATATTCAGCAGTGATGCAAAGACCATATATTCTTCCGATGAGGTGCTGGAAAATTATTTTTCCGCGCATCCGGAGGAGCTGAAAAACGAAAAACGCATAGATAACCTGAAGATAGAAGGCGGCGGTGAATACAGGCTCCGGATCAGCGGCACCTCGGGCAACGGCATGAATTATGTGCTGGCCTATAATCTGGGGCAGATGAAGGAGGGCGCGGGAAGAATCCTGGGAGTCTCCCTGGTGATCATGGGCGCGCTCATCCAGACGGTCAACGTCAGCCGGGAATT
>ENA-ORTD01001352-ORTD01001352.1-human-gut-metagenome-genome-assembly--contig:-NODE-1352-length-17559-cov-3.486175_pt1 | contig 17559 bp, 14 predicted proteins | sample MGYA00241907_ERZ509178 | MGnify/ENA primary metagenome ERZ509178 (study PRJEB26280, sample SAMEA2338793) | human gut metagenome | biome: human gut; feature: human-associated habitat; material: faeces...
CTGTAGCCGTTGTTCTGATAGCCATCGTCGTAGCCGTCATCGTAGCCGTAGTCGTCATCCTGGCCATAGCCCTGGTCGTAACCCTGCTGGCCGCCAAGGTGCATCTTATTTTTAATCTCGTCAAGGAAGCCCATGGTTGTGTCCTCTCACGGTTTAGTGCAGGCGCTCTGTAAACCAGTGCGCACTTCAGAGCCCTATTTTACTGCAAACTCCGGGCTAAATACTACCCTGCCCAGGCGAACGAGCGTAGAGCCCTCCTCAAGGGCAGGCTCAAAGTCCTCGCTCATGCCACAAGAAAGCTCGGGCAGGCTCAGATCGGGATGCGCCGCCTCCAGCTCATCCCTCAGCTCTCGCAGCCCGGCAAAGGTGCGACGCGCCACATCCTTGTTCCCCCGAGGGGCCATAGCCATAAGCCCCTGCACACAAATTCCCTCAAGCTCCGCGAGCTCGCCGGCGGCGCCACGAATCTCATCGGGCGAAAAGCCACCCTTGGACTCCTCGCCGCTTACGTTAACCTCGATTAGCACCTGCTGGGGGCCGGGGAGCTCGCCCGCCTCAATCTTGCGGACCGCACGGCTCGAGATAGCCTGAGCCAAATGCAGCGAGCTTACCGAATGAATCAGCTCGGCCGAGCCCAGAACCGCATTGATCTTGTTGGTCTGCAGGTTGCCGATCATATCGAAGCGCACCTCGGGTAGCTCCGGATGCTCTGCGAGGCCCGCAAGCTTGCGAACGAGCTCCTGCGGGCGGTTCTCGGCAAAATGGCGATACCCCGCCTGAATAGCGGCAACGGTCTCATCGACGCCGACGGTCTTGGACACGGCGATCAAACGCGCGGCATCGTGGGGCCTCCCAGCGCGATCGAGCGCGGCATAGAAACGCTCGAGTATCTGCTCGCGGCGAGCGCGCATCAAGTCCAAATAGTTATCCATTGCAAATCGCCTCCGCTAACAGCACAACAAGTAGTCCCATGCTAACGCAAGAGCGCGACCCCGCATCCGCGAGGCCGCGCTCCCTCAGGTATTTACAATCTTTTGACGAACGAGGCTACCCTACTCCTCGTCGTCCTCACCATCATCCTCGTCCTCAAGATGATCCAACAAGTAGCGAAGACCCTCGCTCACCTCGTTAGCGGGCACCTTGGCAACATAGCGTGCGTCGACGGTGGGCCTCATGATGACGCCCTCGCCCGAAGGCACACGCATGCTCTCGAGCTCGTCCTCGTCCGTACGGGCGATATCGCCGGCAGTCATACGCTGACCGGTCAAAAGGAAGGTCAGACGGCAGGCGGCATCGATGGAAATCGAGGCGATGCGATCGAGGCAGCGCGAAACCATGATGGCACGGCGCAGGTCGTCATAGTTGCTGTCGTCGTCCATAAAATCGCCCGTATCCATGCGGTTAAAGGTGCGGAAGAATTTCTCGTACGCCGCATGCACCGGCTCGTCCTCGACGGCCAGGTTGCAGATGATGGACATGTCGTTGGTGACGAGTGCGGAAAGCGACGACCCTAGCACCTGGTAAACAGCTTCGGCCTCGGCCTCAACCGTACCGACGAGCTCTTGGGGCAGCGAGATGTCGGCCTTGACCATGTGACGCGTGGCGCGGCAGATCTGGCGAACCTTATCGGTCATGCGCTGCAGGTTAAAGTCGACGTAGATAATCGTCTGCAGCAGGCGGAAGTCGGAGGCGACCGGCGACTGCGTGGCGATCAGGTTGTAGCACACGGCCTCCAAGTTGGCGCAGCGGGCATCAATCGAAAGCGTGCGTTTCTTGGTCTTGGTGGCGAGCTTGCGGTCGTCGGTCACATAGGCCTTCACGGCGTCGTGAAGGGCCAGATCGACGGCCTCGTAGATGCTCAGCATCTCGTGACGGGCCTCGATGAGCTGACGGGAAAACAGTTTGCGCATGGTTCACTCCAATCAGTTGGGTGCGGTCATGCCGCCCGCACAGTGAATACGCACCGGACCAGGTCCGATCGGCTTGGGACTAGTCGCACCGATCAGCCAAAGCGGCCGGTGATATAGTCTTCCGTCCGCGAATCCACCGGGCTGGTGAAGATCGCGTCGGTTTGACCATACTCGATGAGCGTGGCGGGCTCACCGGCAACTTCCTGCAAGAAAAATGCGGTGTAGTCGCTAATACGGGCCGCCTGCTGCATAGAATGCGTGACGATGATGATCGTCATCTCGGGCGCCAGCTCGGCCATCAGATCCTCGACCTTAGAGACGGACGTGGGGTCGATGGCGGAGCAGGGCTCGTCCATCAGAAGGACATCGGGCTGCACCGCAAGCACGCGCGCGATGCACAGACGCTGCTGCTGACCGCCCGAGAGCGCCAAACCATCCTTGTTGAGCTGATTGGATACCTCTTTCCAGAGGTTGGCGCGCTTGAGCGATTCTTCCACGATATCATCGAGGTCGCTTTTGCTAGTCACGCCCTGCAGACGAGGGCCAAAAGCGACATTCTCGTAGATGGATTTGGGAAACGGGTTGGGCTGCTGAAAAATCATGCCCACGCGACGGCGAAGGTCGACCGGGTCGACGCCCTCGGCATAGATATCGTTGCCGTCGAGCGTCATGGTACCCTCGACACGAGTGCCCTCGATAAGGTCGTTCATACGGTTGATGCAGCGCAAAAACGTCGATTTGCCGCAGCCCGAAGGGCCGATAAACGAGGTGATGGCGTTTTTGGCGATGTTGAGGTCGAGCCCCGTCAGCGCGTGAAAGTCACCGTACCAAAAGTTGAAATCCTTGGCCGTGATGGCCGCTTGCTCCGGCGTGGGAGCGGACTGATAGACGGACATGGGACTCCTTAACTAGCGGCGCTTGCGCGACAGATAACGCGCAAACAGGTTGAAGGCCAGAATAATCGCCATCAGCAAAAGCGCGGTGCCGTAGGCTGCGTTCATGTTGATGCCGTCGTTGGCAAGCAGATAAAGGTGAACGGTCATGGGACGACCGGAATCGAGCGGCGATATAGGCAGGTTGATGGCCTGACCCATGGTGTAGAGCACCACCGCGGTCTCGCCGATGGCGCGGCCGATGGCAAGGACGATGCCGGTGGCGATGCGGCCAAAGGCCGAAGGAAGCACGATCTTGGAGACGACCTGCCACTTGGTGGCGCCCAGGCCATATGCGCCCCAACGAATATAGCGCGGAACGGCGCGGATTGCCTCCTCGGTGGTGCGCATGACGATGGGCAGCATCAGAAGCGCCAGCGCCAGGGCGGCCGAGACCATCGAAAGGCCCAGGCCCATAGCCTCGACAAACAAAGCGTAGCCAAAGAGGCCCATAACGATGGAGGGCACCGAGGCCAGGGCATCGGCAGCATAGCGAATGATGTCGACGACCTTGCCCTGCTTGGCGTACTCGGCCAGATAGACCGCAGCCAAGACGGCAACCGGCGTGCAGATGAGCATGGCGAGTGCCGTCACGTAGATGGTCGAGACGATCGTGGGCCAGATGCCACCCTCGGCGTTTACGCCCTGCGGCCAGCCAAAGATAAAGTCGAGCGAGATATGCGGCAGACCGTTGATGACCACGTAGGCGATGATGGCAACCAGCACCAGCGTGGTGATATAGGCCGCGGCGCGAAACACGCCGAGCATGATCTTGTTGGACAGGTCCTTATTGATGCGGCCCTTCTTGCCATGGGAAAGGGCACGCTTGATGCGCTCGCGCGACGAGGTCGTATCGACCGTCGTGTCAACGGAATCGGACATAGCCTACCCCCTCTTCTTGGAAATCAGGCGGACGATACCCACCAGTGCAGCGGAGATGATAAACAGGACCACGCCCATGCCAAACAGAGCCGAGCGGTGCAGGCCCGAGGAATAACTCATGTCGAGCGCAATCTGGCTCGTGAGCGTCGAGATGGGGCTCGAGATGCTGTCCGGGATGACCGGAGCGTTGCCGACGACCATGAGCACGGCCATGGTCTCACCGATGGCACGCCCCATACCCAAGACAATTGCATCGACAATGCCCAGTTTGGCTGCAGGCAACACGACCTTGTAGATGGTCTGCCACTTGGTGGCACCCATGGCATAGGACGCCTCGCGAATGCCCATGGGAATGGAATTGAGGGCATCGATGGTGAGGGTGGTGATGGTAGGAACGATCATGATGGCGAGCACGAACCACGCCGTCAGCGCGCCAAAGCCAAGACCGCCGGTCAGCTGCGCGATAAACGGACGAATGATGACCATGCCAAAGAAACCGTAGATGATGGAGGGGATGCCCGCCAGCAGGTCGACGGCGGGGCTGATGAGCCTGCGCACGCGCTTGCTGGCGATCTCGACCAGATATACAGCCGTGCCCACACCCAGGGGCACGCCCATGGCGAGCGCACCGACCGTCACCAGACCAGAGCCCGCCAGCAACGACATGATGCCGTAGTGACCCTCGGAGGGCGCCCACGTAAAGCTAAAGAAGTCCGCCAGACCGATGTCGGTAAAGATGGGCAGCGCCGAGTACGTGGTAAAGACAAAAATCAGGATGACGGTGACGACCGCCAAGAACGCACAGGCAAAGAAGATCCACTGCAGCGCCTTCTCCTTGAGATAGGTACTGCGCGACACCAACGCCAACTCACGCTTTTTGGGCGTCTGAGCCTCCTGCTCAATCTGGGGGGTTTCCTGCACTTCCACGCTACTCACTCCCCTTTCCGTCGTTGGTGACGGGAATAAAGCCCGCCTCGCGAATCTGCTTGTCCATCTTCTCAGACGTCACATAGTCAATGTAGTCCTGCGCCTGCTGCGAAGGCGCACCCTTCACAAAGAAGTAAAGGTCGCGCGAGATGGGATAGCCGCCACTTGCGACCGTCTTCTCGGATGCCTCAACATGGTTGACCGAAACGGCCTTAACCGAGGTCTTGGCGTTGAGGCTCTCGACAAAACCAAGCGAGATGTAGCCAATGGCGCCACGCGAGCGGGACACGACATCGCGCACCTGGCCCGTGCCCGAAAGAACAGCCGAGCGACGATCGAACGGCGTGCCGCCCATCACGATGGTACGGAAGGCCTCGCGCGTACCGGACGCCTCGTCGCGGTTGATAACCTGAATCTTCAGGTCCTCTCCGCCGACTTCTTTCCAGTTGGTGATCTTGCCGGCGTAAATATCGCGGAGCTGCTCGGTCGAGAGATTCTCGACCTGGTTGTCGTCGTTCACGATGACTGCGATGCCGTCGTGCGCGATTACGATCGGGGTCAGGCCAAGGTCTTGTTCGTCGGCATTGAGGCCACGAGACGAACTGGCGATGTCGGCCGTGCCGTTGCTGACGGCCTCGATACCCGCAGAGGAGCCAAGGCCGGAGACGAGCACGTCGATGCCGGCCTCTTCCTTAAAGCCCTCGGCCGCGATCTCGGCAATGGGGAGGCACGTGGTCGAGCCGGCCACGGTAATAGAGGACGTAGAAGATCCCGAGGAGCAGGCGCAAAGCGTGAGCGTGAGCACTGCCGCGCTCAGGACCGATGCGATCTTTCTCATAGCATCACGCCGATCGCAGCATGGCGCCCACAGGTGCCGCCCTCGTTGCGGTAGGAATAAAAGCGGTCATTCTGGCGAACGGTGGAAAGCTTGGTGTCCACAATGCCACTCGCTTCGACGCCGGCGTCCATCAGTGCCTCGCGAATGGCGGCAGAAAGATCGAGCATACGAGAAGCGGCGGCATCGATGCACACGAACTCGGAGGCAAAGCGGTCCACAAGTTCTTGGGACACCTCGTACTCGTCTCCCAGGATATGGGGCCCAATATAGGCAGAGATGTCATCCGGCTTGCAGCCAGCCGCCTCGCAGAGCGCTTGGCACGCCTTGGCGGAAATGCGCGCAATCGTGCCCTTCCAGCCAGAGTGCACCACGGCAAAGCCGCCGGGAGCCACCAGCACCACGGGAACGCAATCGGCAAAGCAGAGCATCACGGGCACCTCACGGGCCATGCAGACGATGGCATCGCAGCCCTCGGCAATCTGCTCGCGAATGTTCTCGAGATCATCGGCACCGTTCGAGGTCACCGTCACGACATGGTCACCGTGTACTTGATTGGGAACAAGCAGGTTGTGCTCGCACTCCGCGGCCCCTATGGCCTCGAGTGCGCGGCGACGATTTTCTTGAACGGCAAAGGGGTCATCGCCAACATGCGAGCCCAGATTGAGTGAGGAGTACGCATCTTCGGAAACACCACCGGTGCGCTCGGTAAAGGCAAAACGAACATCGCGCGTCGCGCCCTCTACGAACGTAACTCCATCATGGTCGACACGCGAAACGTTGTCCGCACGTGCTGCCATACTAAAGCCTCCTAATAACACAAGTATCGCGGCGACGCCGCTGCAGTCCGTGCCATACGGCTGCCATACTTCATCAAAAGGATACCCGCAGCGGTAGGGACCAAACGTAAAGGGAACGTAAGGAGATTGGAGGCTTTCATTTACAAAGGCGAAACACAACAAAAAAGGGTGCGCCCAATCGGACGCACCCCATGCAGGTCGTTTAGAAAGACGAACTAGAAGCTGCCGCGCTTGAGGAAGTCGGGAAGCTCAAACTGGTCGTTACCAAAGTTCGGGAGCTCGGTACCACCGACGTTGCGAGTCGGGGCAGCCTGAGCCGGGCTCGTGGCCGGAGCGGTGCGCTGCGGCTCGGTAGAAGCAGCGGCCTTGCTCTGGGACTGCTGAGCAGCGAAGAGCTCGTCCTGACGGTTGACGTTGGAGTCGGAGAAGCCCGTAGCGATAACGGTGATACGCACCTGATCGCCCAGGGACTCGTCCACAACGGTACCGAAGATGATGTTGGCCTCGGGGTCGACGGCGTTGGCGACAACATCGGCGGCGTCGCTGATCTCCTGGATGCCCAGGTCCTTGGAACCGGCAATGGAAAGCAGGACGCGAGTGGCACCATCGATGGAGCTCTCGAGCAGCGGGCTGGAAATAGCCTGCTGGGCGGCGTCGACGGCACGGGTGTCCCCAGAAGCGGTACCGATGCCCATCATAGCGGTACCGGCCTGCTTCATGATGGTCTTAACATCGGCGAAGTCCAAGTTGATGATACCGGGGACGGTGATGAGGTCGGTGATGCCCTGGGTGCCCTGGGAAAGGACGCCATCGGCGATTGCGAAGGCCTCGAGCATGGTGGTCTTCTTCTCGGCGATGTCGAGCAGCTTATCGTTAGGGATAACGATCATGGTGTCGACGCAGTCGGAAAGCGTCTTAATGCCCTCTTCGGCGCTCTTCTTACGCTTGCGGCCCTCAAACGTAAAGGGCTTAGTCACGACGGCGACGGTCAGCGCGCCGACCTCGTTCATCGCGATATCGGCAACGATGGGAGCAGCGCCGGTACCGGTGCCGCCGCCCTCGCCGCAGGTGATGAACACCATGTCGGCGCCAGCGAGCGCCTCGGCGATGTCGTCGCGGGACTCATCGGCGGCCTTACGGCCGACCTCGGGGTTGGCGCCAGCGCCCAGGCCGCGGGTCAGGTCGGTGCCGATGTGCACCTTGATATCGGCATCAGAGATCGCGAGTGCCTGAGCATCGGTGTTGATGGCAACAAACTCGACGCCGCGGATGCCCTCTTCGATCATTCGATTGACCGCGTTGGTACCGCCGCCGCCGACGCCGACCACCTTAATGACGGCAAGGTAGTTGTTGATCTCTGTCTCGTGCATGTCGGTCCTCCGAACAAAGGTTATAGCCATAGCATGGGTTGACCCCTGCGCACATTAACCTTCAAGTTGAAAGTAAATGCAAAGGTAAACCGTATTATGTTTGCACATTATGAACGCATCAGTCAAATAATTGACGGTGAAAACCAAACAAACCAGATAAACGGCGCGGTATGCCCCGTCAACAAAGGCTAGAAGACGCTACGAGGTCGGCGCGTTCCTAAACGTATAGTTGCCAGGAGATCGAACGTTTATATACGTCACGCCCTCCACCTGCGAAAGCAGCTTGGTAACGATACGCTCCTTTTTGGCAATGTCATCCGAATCTCCGAGCGACACCTCGATACCGTTATCGAGGTTCGCCGAGATGGCCTCGACCGAGGGCGTGGAAATATCCTTGACCTGGCCCAAGAACTCGCTCGAGAATCCGCGGACGTAATCCAGACCGGCCTTGACTGCCTTGGAATTTACCGCTTGCCCCGAAACCGGTGCGACATCGGCCGAGACATCGGTCAGCAGCACGGCACCGTAATGCTTGGCGAGTGCCAGGGCGGCATCGATGCCGGTCAGGGTGTTGGCACCCTCCCCCGTTGCGGTGACGTTGCCCTGGTCGTCAACATCGACCGAGGTAGACAGCGGCGCAATCCACGTGTCATCGTCCCCGATGGCCCACGCAAGATCGTCGGAGCTAATGTAGGCGATTGCGATAACCTTGCGTTCCGTCGGCGTGATGATGAGCGTATGGGGAAATTGACGCTGGACATCCACGCCCGAGACCCACGGATTTTGCTTGAGGCCCTCGGTGATCTGGTCGGGATTCACATTGAACAGCGACGTGTTCTCGGGCAGATCGATCAGTTGGATAGCATCGTGCTTGGTCACATGCTCGCTGCCCCGAATCTGAATATCGGTGGCGGCGAACAGGCCTGAGTTAATGACAACGATGGCAACGACCGCAAGCACTGCCAAAGCAGCAAGGATGCCGCCCATGATTTTACCCTTGCCCTTAACGGCAGAAGCGGCACCCGTCGCATGATTTGCCAGGGCGCCGATCGATGACAGCGGATTGAAGCCTTTTTTGCCCGATTGCGGTTTTGCGGAGGCCGACACCGACGTCAACATACGTGGCTTCGATGCACCCAGCACGCGACCGGGACGCGTCGCCTTTGCCCCCAACGAGGGCGTGGGCAAAGCCATGGGACGAGAAGGCTTGGCGCCCGTCGCCGGTTTGGACGTTACCGAGGGACGTGCCGCCGGACGAGCAACCTTTTTGGCCGCGGGCCGTCCGCCAAGTTGCGAGCCGGAAGCCGAACGCTTGGAAGACCGCACGGACCCGACGGTCTTAGAAGGCATGACGGATTTACGTTGAGACTGGGACGGTGCGCCGGAACGCCCTCCGGCGCGGCGGAAGGTTGGTTTCGATGCTCTAGAAGCCGAGGAATTTAACTTCCGGTCTGAGCTCGATGCCATACGCCTCCCTCACCTTTCCGTGCACATGTCTGATAACCGCGGCCACGTCATCGGCCGAGGCGGTTCCGTTATTAACGATAAAATTAGCGTGTACGGGAGAAACTTCCGCGCCGCCAACCGAAAAACCCTTTAATCCACAATCCTCGATAAGCTTTCCCACGCTCGCATCGGGCGGGTTGCGAAAGACCGACCCGCAGGATGCACAGCCCATGGGCTGTGTTCGCTTGCGCCGCGTCAGGTACCGCTCCATACGCTCACGGATATCGGCCTTGGGCGCAGGTTTGAGCTTGAGCACGCATTCCAAAATGATCTCGTTGCGCGGCAAGCTGCATTCACGGTAGCCCCAAGCGATCTCCGAGCCCGCGTAATGCTTAATTCCGGAGCAAGGGTCGAATGTAACGACATCTTCGACCAGCGAGCCAATCCACTCGGTTCGCGTGCCGGCGTTCATGGACAAGGCGCCGCCAACGGAGCCGGGAATACCGACCGCAAACTCAAGGCCCGAAAGGCTGCGCGACAGCGCGTCGTTGACCAGGCGTGCGAACATCACGCCCGCACCGACCGTCAGCGTACAACCGTCATCGGCGACAACCGTACGCTGAAACTCGCGCCCCAGCGAAATAACGGCACCTCGATAGCCTGCATCGGCAACAAGCAGATTAGACCCCTTGCCGATAATGACCCACGGCACCTGCTCACGGTCGAGCACCGCCACGGCGCGGCGCAGGGCATGATAGCTGTGACACGTCACAAAGAGGTCCGCCTTGCCACCGATACGATAGCTCGTATGGCGCGCGAGGCGTTCATCCTCGATTACGTCCGTATCGATCATGCCCGAAAGCGCCATGACGGCGTTAAACAAACCCATGGGGTTTAAGCGTCCTTCTTGGCAGTCAGATACTCGATGAACTCGGGGCCGACCGTCGTGACGTCGCCGGCGCCCATGGTAAGCAGCAAATCGCCCTCGCCCACCATCTTCTCGAGCTCCTCGTTGAGCTCAAGACGGCTCGAGCAGTACACGACCTCCTTACCGGGGTGCTTGGCGCGCACGGTATCGGCGAGCATCTTGGACGTGACACCTGGGATGGGCATCTCGCCGGCAGAAAACACGTCAATTAACAGCAGCTTGTCGGCATTGGCGAAGGCATCGGCAAAGTCGTCGCACAGAGCCTGCAGACGCGAGTAGCGGTGCGGCTGAAACACGACGTCGACATGCTTGTAGCCAAGCGACGAAGCGGCAGCGAGGGTCGCCTTGACCTCGGTGGGGTGATGGCCGTAGTCATCGACCACGGTAATACCATCGATATCGCCCACATGGGTAAAGCGACGGCGGACGCCCTCAAAGCTCGAAAGCGCCTTTGCGGCAGCGTCGATATCGAGCCCCAGAACATGAGCGACCGTAAGAACCGCCGTGGCGTTGAGCATGTTGTGGCGACCGGGGTTGCTCTTAATCTCGACGGCGTGCTCGGTGCCGTCCTCAAAGCGGACGACAAAATCACTCTGGATGCCTCGGACGTCCGGATGCACGCAGACGATGTCGTTGGTCTCGGCAAAACCATAGGAAAGCACGCGGCGACCGGTCGACCTGGCAAGCTCGACCAGATGCGGGTCCTCACCACAGACGATGACCGTGCCGTCCTCGCCCACCAGACTCATAAACTTGGCGAAGGTGGCCTCGATCTCCTCGATACCCGAGTAGTGATCGAGATGGTCGGCCTCGACGTTGGTCACGATGACCACGTTGGGGTTAAGGAACAGGAAGGAGCTGTCGGACTCATCCGCCTCGGCGACAAAATAATCGCCCGAGCCGTTCTTGCCGTTGGTATCGTAGCCCTCGACAATGCCACCGATCAGGAAGCTGGGGTCCAGACCCATGCGGTCGAGCATGGTGGCGCACATCGAAGAGGTCGTGGTCTTGCCGTGAGTACCGGCAACGGCAACGGTGGTGTAGCCGTGGCCCAGAGCCGAGAGCATCTTGGCGCGAGGCCACACGGGAATACCCAACTCGCGCGCACGGACGAGCTCGGGGTTGGACTCGGGAATAGCGGTAGAGACCACGACGACGTCAGGCTTGACCTCGTCGATGGTGGCAGCCTCATGGCCCACATGCATCTTCACGCCGGCGCGGGTAAGCTGGCGAATGTAGCGCGACGTCTTAAGGTCGGAGCCGGTAACGACATAGCCGCGCTCGTGAAGGACGAGGGCGATGCCGCTCATGCCGGCGCCACCGATACCGATAAAATGGGCGCTCTTGAACTCGGGCGCGGAGGTTGCAGTCTTGGAATCAGCCATGTGCTCGTGTACTCCTTGCGTAAACACTGCCTGTAACCCGTTTACTTTACCGCACCTACCGCATCCGCGCGAGGGCGACCCGCGATATCCCGTCTAACTAACGCAATCCTTCTACCGCGTCCGCCAAAAGGACGGCAGCGCGGTCTTGGGCCAAACCGCGAGCCGCCTGGCGCATGGCATCGCGCGCCTGCGCATCATCGATAAGATGCAGCAGCTCATCGGCAAACGCCTGGGTGTCGATATCGACATCGGCGCAGAGCACGCCGGCACCGGCATCGACCAGATAGCGGGCATTGGTGGTCTGATGATCGGCCGTCGCATGCGGATACGGCACCAGCACCGAAGGAACGGCAAGAGCGGCAATCTCGGCGACGCTCGAAGCGCCCGAGCGCGAGAGGACCAAATCGGCCGCAGCCAGCATATCGCCCATATTGTCGATGTAGGGCTGGACGCGATACCGTTTCGCCTCCTCGGGCGTCAGGGCAAGAGCGCGCTCGGTGTCCTCAAAGCCATCGGCGCCCGTCGAATGCAAAACATAGAGATTCTCGCGCGAGAGCAACTCGTTTTTAAGCGAAGCCACGCGCTCATTAAGATGCTGGGCACCAAGTGAGCCGCCAAACACCAGCAGGAGCGTGGTGTCCTCGGGCACATCAAGGGCCCTGCGGCCGTGGACTCGATCACCCTCGATCACAGAACGGCGCACGGGGTTGCCGGTCATGAGCACATGGTCAGGATCGCCCTCGCGCTCAAACACGGAACGCGCTGCCGGCACCGAGATGCAAACGCGGGCGGCATGCGAACTCATCATCTTGTTAGCAAGGCCCGGGACGGAATTCTGTTCGTGCAGCAGATACGGAATGCCCGCGTCCTTGCACCAGCCCAGAAGCGGGACCTCGACATAGGCGCCAAAACCTATGGCGACATCGGGCTTGCGGGCTTTAGAAAAATGGTTGCCGAGCGCGCGCTTCGCCTTATAGACACGCCACAGCGAGCTCAATGCTGTCCAAGGGCGAGAGCGGTCGAAGCCCGTAACCGTAATCGGTACAAAATCAAACCCAGCCTCGGGAACCAGACGACCCTCGAGCTTATGCGACTGACCCACAAATACAACGTGGTGGCCACGGTCGCGCAGCTCCTCGGCCAAGGCAAGTGCGGGGTTGATATGTCCCGCCGTGCCGCCGGCTGCGATAGCAACGGTCATCTTATCGGTCATGGTAGTCCCTTCGTACGCGCGGCCCCTGGTCGTCGGTGCGCAAGCGCGTCGACGGGTCCGAATTCAGGTCGATTCGATTATATCCGCCACCCGCATTGCGCGGCGTCGGTCGTTGCGGGCGACCCTGTGGCGCCGAGCGTGGCCGGAGACGGGCATCCGACTCCGAAGCAAAACCGTTCAAGACGGTAAAGCCGCCACGCGACGAGCGCTCCCCGCGTGCATGGGGAACCCCGGCAGTGCTCTCGTCCATAACGGCAAAGCTATCGCGGCGACGATCGTATTCATCGCGTCGAGCGCTCTCGTGCGAGACGCGCAAGATAAGCCCGGCGAGCATGAGCGACACGATAATCGAAGAGCCGCCATAGCTGATAAACGGCAGCGGCTTGCCCGTCATAGGAAACACGTTGAGAATACCCAGCGCGTTGATCAAAAACTGCACCGCGAGGATAACCGCAGAGCCCGAAGCCATAAGCGCCCCACGACGATCGGTAGCTTGCTCGGCGATTCGAAACGCTGAGTAGATCAGCATCGCAAACACCAAGAAAAACAGCAGCGTCCCCAAAAAGCCAACTTCCTCGCCAATGATGGCCAGGATGTAGTCGTTGTGCGCCTCGGGCAAATACGAGTACTTCATGGTTGAGTTGCCGATACCGCGGCCGAACAGTCCGCCCGAAGCAAACGCCATAATGGCGAGCGTTGCCTGATACCCGTCTCCATATTCATCTGCCCAAGGATTCAAGAGAACCTGAATGCGCACCATACGGTACGGCTCGACGACAAGAGCGATCACGATGATGACGGCGCCAGCAAGAATCGCACCGATAATGAACTTTGGGTCAAGGCCGGCAAAGAGCGCCATGCACATGATCGTCAACAGAATAATCAGGATGGTGCCAAAGTCGGGCTGAATAAAAATCAAGACGAGCGATGCGCCCAAATAGAAGCCCATGCCCTTAAGGAACTCATTGATGTTGCCACCGGGCGAAAACACGCGGTCGAGCATGATGGCCGAATAGGCAATGGCAAACGGCTTGAGAAACTCCGATGGCTGAAACTGAATGCCGGCAATGCTCAGCCAACGCGTAGCACCACGGCTGCCGCTACCAAAGAGGAACACCGCAAACAGCAAGATCATCATAGCGATAAGAGCAAGTTTAAGCGCCCCTTCGCCAAACCAGCTATCGGGTGCAACGCGCGCGATGAACTCGAGGGCAGCAACACCGACGACCGTGAACATAAACTGTCGAAATAAAAAGTAGGTCGCGGAGTCGTTCTCGTGAAGCGCCTCGACTGAAGATGCCGAGTACACCATAAGCAGGCCAAAACAGACCAGCGAGAACAGGCAGGTCAAAAAGACCAGGCGGGGTCGCATGATACGTGCGGGGACGCCGGCGATATAACGTTCGCCGATGCCCTGCGTGCCACGACCGGCGCGCGGCGTGCTGCGCTGCGAGGAAGCACGGTCCGAGTCGGGCCTCCTCATATTCTGTCGGGGGCTCTCCTCTCTCACCGGCAACCCCTATTCCGTTTGCGTATTGGACGCAGCGGCAAGCTGGGCCACATAGTACTTAAACACGCGGCCGCGCTCCTCGTAGCCCGAGAACTCATCAAACGAAGAGCAGGCGGGCGACAGTAAGATCACATCGCCGCGGCTCGACAGCGAACGGGCAACGTCCACGGCATCGCGCAGGTCCTCGGCCTGGGCGATATCGACATCACCGTCGACATCCGCTTCGTCCATAGCGGCGGTAAAGCGCTCGCGCGCGTCTCCAAAGCAGACCACCGAGCGAACGTTATCCATCACAACGCGGGCAAAGGACTCGAGCGGCGTGCCCTTATCGTGACCGCCGAGCAGCAAGATCACATCGTCATCGGGAAATGCCGTCAGGGCCTTTTCGACCGCATCGGTGTTCGTTGCCTTGGAATCGTTGACATAGCGCACGCCATCGATCTCGCCACAGGGCTCAACGCGGTGCTCCAGCGGCTGGAACGAGACCAGGCCGCGACACACACCGTCAACATCGGCGCCGACCGTCAGGGCCGCCGTGGCAGCACACAGGGCATTGATTACATTGTGATGGCCCGAAATCTTAAGCTCGGACGTATCGACGAGCGGGGTCTCGACGCCCTTCAGGCGAACGACCATCTTGCCATCGCGCACAAATGCGGCGTCCTCGCCCGCAGGCTCGTCAAAAGCAACCTTGCAGATGCGACGGCCCGGAACATAGATGTACTCATCGAAATCGTGGATACCGGCATCCTCGACGTCAACAATCACCAGGTCATCGTCGACCATATTCTCGAAGAGCTTAATCTTGGCGAGCGCATAGTTCTTATGGCTCTTATGCCAGCCCAGATGGTCGGGGGTAATGTTGAGCAGCACCGCCACACGGGGGTGAAGCTCCTGGGTCGTTGCGATCTGATAGCTCGAAAGCTCCGCCACAAACCACTCGTTATGCGCGCGGCCATCGATCTCGTTCACCGGAGGCTCACCGATATTGCCGACAGCAACGCTCGCCTCGCCCGCCGCCTTAAGCAGGTAGTCGGTCAGCGACGTGGTGGTCGTCTTGCCGTTGGTGCCCGTAATGGCAATCCAATTTTGGGGAGACAGGCGGTAGGCAAACTCGGGCTCACCCATAATCTGGGCAGCGTGATCGCGGCCAGCCTTAAAGAATGCCGAGAACTCCGAGATGCCCGGACACGTCACGCATACATCAAACGCGCCCTCGACCTGCTCGGTTCCGTAGACAAACGATGCCCCGTGCGCCTCGAGCGAGCGCGTGGCATCGTTGGGCTCGGATGTGCCGCCACCGTAAACGGTAACGGCACTCACGCGCTCGGGATGCGCAAGCGCCCAGCGAGCGACATCAAGACCGGACTTACCCTGGCCCAAAACGAGCAAGCTAAAGACATCAGCAAGAGGCATGAAAGACCACTATCCCAACTGGAAGAACAAAGCGAGGCCCAGGGCTCCGAAGGCCGCGGCGACAATCCAAAAACGGATGACGACCTTGGTCTCGGCCCAGCCCTTCTTTTCGAAATGATGGTGAATGGGCGCCATGAGAAAGACGCGCTTGTGCGTAAAGTGGAAATAGACGACCTGAATCATGACCGACAAGGTCTCGACGATAAACAGGCCGCCGATGATGAGGGAAACGACCTCGGTGTTGGTGATGATGGAGGTGCAGGCAAAAGCAGCGCCCAGCGCCAGCGAGCCGGTATCACCCATAAAAATGCTCGCCGGATAGCAGTTGAACCACAAAAAGCCCAAGCAGGCACCAGCGCACGCCGTGCAGAAGATGGACAGGTTCACATCGCCGTGTAAAAACGCCATGGCAGCCATGGCCAGCATAGCGATCATGGAGGTACCGCCGGCAAGGCCGTCCAAGCCATCGGTGAGGTTTACGGCGTTGGAAAGGCCCGCGATCATCAGCCAGCAAAAGACAAGGTAGAGCCACGGAAAAGAGAGGCCGCAAATGGTGGTCGAGAGCACGCCAAGGTCGATCGTCAGGCCACCGGGAAAACGAATCTCGGGGGCAACGCCGCACCAGTTGACGGCAAGCACGGTAAAGGTAACGCAGATGATGGTGAGGCCGATCATCTTGGCGTGAGGCGTCAGGCCGAGCGAGCGGCCGTGCGTGACAGAAGTCAGGTCATCGATGAGACCGAGAACGCCGGTTGCCAGCGTGGCGAGCAGCACAAGCACGAGCTCGGTGGTGAGCTTGCCCATCAAAAGGCACGTCAGCGAAACAGCGACCAGGATGATGACGCCACCCATGGTGGGCGTGCCCTGCTTAATCAGGTGGCGCTTGGGGCCATCGGCGCGAACCTGCTGGCCGATACCCTCGACCTTCAGGAGCTTAATCCACCACGGCATAATGAGCATCGCGATGATAGCGGCGATGCCCAATCCCAAAAAGGCCTGGTACGTAGGATACGAAGGATTGCCGAACATGGTCTAGCACACACCTTCCACAAAGCGATCGAGTTCAACGAAGCGGGAGCCCTTGACCAGCACGACATCATGCTTCTCAAGTGCGCCGCCCATACGGTCGAGCACCTGCTGATAGTCGGAGAACACCTGGATGCGGTCCTCGTCCATACCCATCATGCGCGCGGCCTCGGCCATACGCCGGGCAAGCTCACCACCGACACATGCGAGCATATCGAGCTTCTTGGCCGCCGCATAGGCGCCCACCAGCTCATGCATGCGAGGGGCCTCGTCGCCCATCTCTCCCATCTCTCCCAAAACGGCCATGCGCGAACCCATGCACGAAAGCGAGCACAGCAGGTCGAGGCCCGCCGCCATCGATTCGGCGCTGGCGTTATATGAGTCGTCGATGACGCGGGCGCCGCTCTTGGCGCGCTTGATCTCCTGACGATGCCCGGTAATCGTGAGACCCCTAAAGGCGGAATCGATCTGCTCGGGCGTCACGCCAAGGCGATGGGCAACCGCCGCGGCCTTGACGGCATTGGGAACGGACTGCACGCCGGGAATGGCAAGCAGGGTGTCAATGGTCTCGCCCGAGCCAAAATCGAGCGTAAAGACCGGGCGCCCCTCGTCGTCAATGCGAATGTCGCGCGCACGGACCTCATCGTCGTCCGAGACGCCCGCAAGCATCACGTCGATGCCCGCAGGCCCGGCGAAGGTGTCACGGATGAACGGAGTAAAGTCGTCCTCACCACCCAAAACCAGTAACGGGAGAAGGTCGCCGGCGGCGCACATGCCGCCAACAATCTCCGACTTGGCACGAGCGATATTCTCACGACTGCCCAGGATACCGATATGGGAGGTACCGATCTTGGTCACGACGGCAAGGTTAGGATTGGCAGACTGAGACAGGCGTTCAATTTCATGGAAATGGTTCATGCCCATCTCTGCTACCAACACTTCGGTATCCCGGGTCATACGCATGAGCGTCAGCGGCAGA
>ENA-ORTD01001362-ORTD01001362.1-human-gut-metagenome-genome-assembly--contig:-NODE-1362-length-17462-cov-3.655713_pt1 | contig 17462 bp, 18 predicted proteins | sample MGYA00241907_ERZ509178 | MGnify/ENA primary metagenome ERZ509178 (study PRJEB26280, sample SAMEA2338793) | human gut metagenome | biome: human gut; feature: human-associated habitat; material: faeces...
GTACTTTTTTGTAGGACTGGCAGCCTGTAAACATTAATGTCGCCAATGCGCAATAAGCTAAATATTTCATTCTTTTCATGTCTTTATTTCCAGTGGGGGTATAATTAGTAAATTCCTATTTCCTTCATGGCAGATTCCACCTTATCAAGAGGCACATTGAGCGTACGGGCAATATAAAGTGGAGAAATAACATCCATGGCACCGGACTGACGTTCCATGCCTATGAGATATTCGATGTTTTTCTTAAGGTCTCCAAACGAATTCGAGAAAGTTGGCACTTCTGACGATTCCGATGCTCGCCTTGCTATAAACTCCTCTAAAGTCTCGCTTCCGTCCTCCCCATACTTGCCATCCTTTGCTTCAAAAATAACAGAAGGCTCTATCACATGTATGGTATGCCACACTCCAGCCGATATCTGAATGCCGAATTGGCCCTCTGCAGGAGATAATACATGGCGTGACACCTCTTTAAAGCCTTTTTTCCTTACCACATCCGTACAGCGAGAAGTTGTGTCGTGAACATATTCGTCCACCTCCTCATAGATAATCTCCTCCAGTCTGCCGGCAACACATATCACTGTTTCCGCAGTCTTCTCATGTCGATGGATAGACACTTCCGTTTCCGGTAACAATGCGTTGAGCATCCGTTGACTACTGTCGGCAGAAGAAGTGCGCAAGTCGTAGTTCTGACGCAAACGTGCATTTCCTTTTGCCTCAGTCCAAAGAGATTCAAGCAGTTCTTTATTTATTTCCATACCTATTATTTTCTCAATGATACGAGATATTCTTCATGCAAATGATAATACTTTTTCATAAACAATATGTAAGCTACATCCAATACAGCGAATGTCCCCGCTAAATACAGCCAACGAGCAGTTATTGTGCCGGGGCAGAGATAGATAAATCCAAGAGAAATCAATAACTGTATCCCCATATACAGCGATGCCACCTTTACATGCCCAATCTTTAATTCATTAGCCATAATCTGGTAAGCATGTTTGCGATGAGCCTCCCCCAAGTTCTCGTGCAACATAATACGATGTATGATAGTCAAACAGCCATCCACACCATAGACAAGCAAGAATATCAAATAAGTCACATCCCCAGTCATCAGGATAAGTGATCCAATCAAGAACAAAAGAATATATGCCACACCGATTGAGCCCACATCTCCTGCAAAGCACTTCGCTTTTCCCTTTGGACGGAAATTAAACAAGCAGAATAGTATATCCGCAAGAATTACCACATATATGAGATTTTGATCAGCAAAGTCCATAGAGCTATTCAAAAGAGCAAGTGGCAACAATGCAGCCATCGCATATGCTCCAGTGATGCCATTCACACCATCCATGAAATTAATGACATTTGATGCGCCAACGCAAACAATCAGTGCAAGAATAACAATCCACCACATATCCAGATGCAGGATATCCAGCTGGTAGAACATCATCGCCATAGCAACAAACTGAGCCACCAGACGCACGCTGTCAGGAAGCGAACGAATATCATCAATGAAGCTCACGCCAGCAATCAACGTGACTGCCAAGAGGAACCAAAAGGAAGAGAACCCGAAACAAATACTCCATATCCAAAGAGATAAAAGGAAAATAATTCCACCTCCCCTAAGAACAACAGAAGAATGAGAACTCCTCTCGTTTGGTTTGTCCACAATATTGCATTTATCCGCAATTTTGAAATAGAGCAGTTCCGAAGCAAGTAGAATTACGAAAATGATTCCGAAAATTATGTATGTATCCATAAATTCTTATGTGTTAATATTAATCAAAATTCTCTCTTTCAAACATTTTTATTCTAGCCAAATAGTACACGAAAAACGACATAATTCAAAAAAATTATATTTAGTCAGTGGAACAACAAGTGGATAGAACCACAAAAAACGAAAGATTGCATTTGAGAATATGACAACAAGCACAAACATAATTTACATCGACAAAAGATTATATTTATGCTCTAAAATAGATGTCAAGAAACATACAAGCAGTTTTATAGTTCAATCAAATTTTTCACGATATTCCAAATGCAATTTAAGTGAAAACCATATCCGTTCCCAGAACGAGAAGGGTAAATATTTATACTTCCACCAATTCTTTATAAGGATCTCCGTTTTATAGAATATTCTTGCTACAGATCCAGTAGGATATAAGATGTTTTTCGGTTCAAAGACGTTTTTCAAGACGCATTTTTTCTAACTTTTCCACATTATTAAAGATAAAATATTCCAATTCTGTCGTAATAATATCTTAAGCGATAGAAGTGAACATATTACTAATTCGCAACATACAAAACTCTTGGAGTTTGGTTTCTATCAAACTCCAATTTTCTATTAGGATGGGCTTCTCCATTTTCAAGAATAGTCTCCAATTTTAAATATGCCTAATAGTAATTGAAAGATATTCGCTGAAGTGTCTAGCAGTATGAGTTAGAAAAAAATAATTCTTAATAGCTGATAGTGTATAATAACTATACGGTGTCTTAATGTCATTATCAAGTGATTCTATGTATTGCTGTGTTTTCTTTTCTGCATTACTTACATACGAATCAACATAAATATAATGATTCTCAAATACGACACCATCAAGAACTGCAACCATGTATTTCTCAACACTCCGTTTAGGATTTGCACCACACCTTCTAAAATTAGTATCAACCGTCTCATGCTGTCCATACGTATACGTATAAATATCTATATCCTCAACTACTGGTCGAAGATTAGGAGTTGGATAATAAAAACTGAGACCAATATCCTTTAATAGTAATATCTTAAGATCATGCAAATCTTCACAAACCGACTTGAGAATATGAGAATGCTGCCCATAGCTAGATTCCATCAATGAGACTTGACCATCCACTCCATTTTCTGATCAAGTGACAAGCCTATATTCTGGTCATCAGGAAGAATAGATAAAATACTTGTTAAACCATCTAAGCAAACTCCAAGAACGCCTTGTATAGAGGCAATGTCCATAACTTCATTCCAATCCATATTTTGAAACCTAGATAAATCCGTCCTATATTTACAATTCAAAGCCTTGCGGATTAGTATAAGAATTATTTTCTCAGAATGCTTTAGCATGATTGTGAAGTAAGAATCCTGTTTACGTGGTCAATCACCATTTCCTTTTCGAAGAACTTATCATAATAGTCCTTTGCATTCTTGCCCATTTCTGCAAGTTCTTCCTTGCTCATTGCATACATTTTCTTCACGTTTTCAACCAACGTCTTATAGTCTTCTGCATTAGCTATCAACCCACACTTAGCCTCACGTACCACATCATTGCCTGCACCATTAAGCATAGTGAGAATAGGTTTTCCAGAAGCCATATATGCTTGTGTCTTTGATGGAATGGTCAGAGAGAAGATAAACTGGTCTGTTAATGTCACCAACATAGCATCAGCCTGAGCAAAGAACTTAGGCATTTCGATAACCGGATGACGCCCAAAGAATTTGACGGTATCTTCCAATCCTAAACGCTTAACCTCCTTTTCAGAGTTCTCTCGTGCACGACCATCACCCACTATAATCCATTTGATTTTTGGACAATCCTTTGTTAAATTTGCAGCCTTGATAATATTACCAAAATCCTGAGCCTCACCAATATTACCAGCAAACATGACACAAAACTCATCCTCTGCAAGCTGTAGAGGGAAGTTACCATCTATACTGGTATCAGCGCCTATAAAGATACTCTCTGCCCAATTAGGTGCAAACACGAGTTTACTCGTGAAGTCACCTTTTGCACAGATAGACTCCTCGAAAGCCTTTGACTGTACTAGGATCACGTCACTCTTTTTGTATACTTTTGTAACAAACTTTTCAAGTACCTTAATTAATGGACCGCCCTTGATAGAAATCGTTGCTGTTACACTTTCTGGCCACAGATCTTGTACCCAATGCACTAGCTTTACATTGAGTTTCTTTTTATAGATGAGGGCTGCATTTGCCATCGTCACAGGTGAAAGTTGGAAACAAAGAATAACATCAGCCTCTATATCATGATGCTTTGCATACCAAGTACTAGAAATCAAAAACGACAATAAACTCTTTGTTACACCTATAGCTCCTCCATTTCCTCGCGTCATTTCCGGCAAACGGATAACCCTTGCTCCCTTGTATTCTTCCTCTTGGACACCCCAAAACTTGTATCCTTTTGGATAAGGTCCCCTTGGATATGTAGGCTTGCCTGTCAATACAGTAACCTCATTTCCTCTTTTTACCAACCCTTCTACTAGTTCATTCACTTTGAATTCCTCTGGATGGAAATATTGGCATACTACTAATATTTTCATTTACTATTATATTTTTATTCTATCAAAAAATCTGCAGATAAAGCATTATGATCGCTAAAATCTTCGCAATTAACGATTTTAATAGATTTAAACTCTATTCCTTCCTTAAAAAATATATGATCTATTCTATAGGGCCAATTGATTATGAATGTAGCACCATCCCCTCCCTTCCACCAAGAGTCAGTAAAGCCAAATTGTTCAATTAGCACAAAAGGACTAGAGCCACATATACCATTAAAGTCACTTAAGATTAAACTATATCCCTTGCAAGCATTAATCTCGTTAAGTAATAGTCGAACCTCTTGCTCTTTTTTTCGAAACTCTACAGATATTCTTAACATATTTACAAGCAGATTTAGCTCCAGATAAACTATCAATGCATATAATCATCATGCTCAGTATTATTGTTGCTAGCTAAATGACGCCTATATATGTTTATTGTTTTTCCACCTTTACGCACGACATAATGCAAAAGGTATGATTACGTATCTGTACCTAATTTTTCTGAGGTTTCTATAGATGCCTTACTATATAAATAATGTGCTCCTCCCCTAAACGTATTGGATGTATATGGATATTTTTCAGTTATCTCGTTCTACAATTTACAAACTATATTCTGATAATCCTCAATAACAAATACATAATCCGCATCTTGGTCCAAAATAATTTTTGCAATTCGTTTAACTGAAGTTGAATCTTGTCTGCCTCCATTAATACTGGAAGGTAAGCGTACTAAAAGAATTGTAGTCATTACTTGTAAAAGAAAACATTGATTTTGGAATCAAATGAAAATGCCAATTTATGAGAACAATAAATCCAAAGAATATTGCTAAAAATTTCCATCTTCTCTTAAAAGGAAACTAGATACAAGCAAAAATCATTAACAGCCAAAGGCATGGAATAAATAATACCAACATCCTGATTTATCCTATTTTATTACATTTTCCCAACACTCTGTATTTGAGTAAATATTAAAGGTATTTGCATAAGAGAAAGCAGCAATTCTATACTTATTGTATTGCTCTTCAGATAAAGATAAAATCTTATCTATTATCTTACCAATCTCGTCAGGAGAGTTACTTATCCAAAATCCAGCATGAAAATCTTCCAGGCCCTTCCATGGTGTACCTAAAGAAGCAACAACAGGTGTACCTTGAGAAAGTGCTTCGATCACTACGTTACCAAAGTTCTCTGAATTAGAAACTAGAAACAAAAATTTTGCGTCGCAATAAGTGTGATATTTTTGTTCACCAGAAACCGGTCCAATAAACTTTACTTTTTCTTGCAATCCTTCAGATTCTATAAGGTTCAGAAGCGATTGGTGATACGCTCGGAATTGATTTTCTATACCTCCTGCTATCTTTAGCTCCACTGATGATTTTCTAAACATTGACGATATAGATACTCCTTTTATAAGGTTTTCAATAGCCTTGATAGGTGCGATCCTTCCAAGAAACAAAATATAAGGAGGATCTGATTCTTGACGTTCTAATTTTTCTGGAATCTCCATATAATTTGGAATTATAGTTGTATTAACTCCTTCTCCTAATATACGCCTAATACATTCTTCTTCGTCCTTTGAAGTTGCATGAAATACAACATATTTACCAACTAAAAATTTTATTAGTTCAAAAAATGCAAGCTTTGTCTTCTTTCCCCCTATTGCACTTTGAGTAAACTCTCCTCTAGGGGACCATATTACTTTTTTATGCAAACTCTTAGCAAATAAAGCCAAAAGTAACTCTGGACTATAACAAACTGACGACAAAATTACAGAATCACAAGTTCTTATTAAGCCAATCGATTTTTGTATAAGTTTTACTCTATTTATAGCATAAAACACATTAATACCATCAACAACAGTTTTTTGATTTTTTGGAATTTTTACATCCTCAATAAAATCATGGGTGCTGACTACATATACATTATGACCTTTTGAGACGAGGCCTTTCGCTAACCAATATAGAGTATTTGCAGGACCTCCAAGTTTTGAAGGATAAAACAGAGCACAAGAGATAAAAATATTCATATTTCTATGCTTTATAATTCATGATATACATCCTCCCACTGTTTTTTTATAAAAGATGGAAAAAAATTCAATACATTCTCTTTTCCTTTTTCTACAAGTTGCTGTCTATAAGTTTCATCGTTTACTAGACGTAAGTATGCTGATCGAATAGAAGCAACATCATACGGATCAGCGTAACAAGCAGCTTCACCTGCAACTTCCTTCAGCACAGGTATTGTAGAGCATAAAACAGGTCTTCCTGCCTGATGAGCTTCTAGTGCTGGCATGCCGAACCCCTCAAATAAAGAACAAAACGATACAATATCACAATTATAGTACTCTGCATTAAGTTCCTTATCTGATAGATTAGACTTACTAGTATAGTTAATCCCATTCTCTGATAATGCCCTGATTTGCTTAGGGCTCGGTTTTCCTATTATAGTTACAATGCAATCAATCCCTTTCAAAGCTTCAAAACATCTGATGAGATTTTTATTATCTTTGACACCTACAAAAAGAATCTTTACAGGACTATTTATTTGCTTTAATTGTGAAAACTGAAGAGATGAGTCAATAGCATCATGAATAACCCTAATATCCTTTCGTGAAGAATACTTCATCAAGTATGATTTTGTGACTTCAGAAATACATAACACCTTTGTTGCAAGCATCATTGGGATTCTGAACCATAACATCTTATAAATAAGTGATTTTAATCTGCTCATTTGTATGAAGTCTAACCCAACTGTATCATGTATAGTGAGAACAGATTTATAACCAATTAGTCCAAGAATGCCATAATGCACATCACCTGTAATATGATGAATAGCTCCTTTCTGCCGATGACTACGTATAAATCGAATATTTTTAATCAAATCCTTTAATCCCGAGCCAGCGGAAGGCATATAATATTCTTCTTTATCTTCAATCTCACGTACTATAGTTTGGGTTACCTTATTAATGCTATAGCCAGCCTTTGTGTTTCGATGAAAATAAATTACCTTCATAATGACTTTGTAACATTGAGAATGTATTGAATCAAATGGTCGTATGTATAGTGATTAATAAAATACTGATAGATCCTTTCTGCAATCTCATATCGCTCTTTAGGATGAGCCAAATAGTACTTCACTTTATCAACCCCTTCATCAATGGTCTTAAAAGTTACAAGCTCATGATCTATTGGAAGAAGTTCCTTCAAAATAGGTTTATAATCACAAAGTTGAAAAGCTCCACAACCATTTGCCTCAAAAAACCTGCAATTTACCGATTCTATTTCTGCAAAATGCATATTGTTAAAGACAACTTTTGAGCCATATAATATTTGAGCTTTCTCATCTCCAACAATATACTTTCCAGTGCAACATTTCTCCACATCAGTATCAAAGAAACGATGTGGAACTATACCAAAGAGTTTGATATCTATTCCCTGATTTACCAAAGCCTTCATCATACGCGTTCTGTAAGGATAGAGCGTACCATAAGTCATCACGTCAATATTCACTTCCTTTTCCATTTCCGCTTTACTGCAAGAAGGCTTAGGATTATATCGGTGGTTAAAGGCTTCATTATATATAAATGCATTTAGTTTAGCCTTATTCCTCATAAAATCCAACATATAGTGATCTTTGGTAAACCAAGCATCATAGTTAGATGCAATCACTTGCTGATAGCCAAGTGTTGACATCTGATCTGGATTGATATGAACAACTTTCTGGTTAATATTCTTAACATCATCAACAAAGATTGGATGAATATCTTTGTAAAAGCAGATGATCAAGTCTGGTTTATAATTATTTACATGCTTTGCTAATGCTAAGAAACGCTTCTGGTCATAACCATCACTATATGTTCTTCTTACCTTATCTATTGTTTGAAAATAAGGTTTAAGTGATTTTAAAGTATACGGAAACTGATCATAAATATCAAATATCTTGGTTTCATGACCAGCAAAATGAAATGCATCAGAGAAATGCCATTCCATTGAATCTTTACGGTTTGCACCTACTATTGCTATTTTCATTATTACGTACGACTTTTTAAAGTTATCAACTTACTTACAAAGAATACAAGTAACCCATTAAATATGATTTTTTTTATAAAAGTAAAATATGAGTTACCATAAATGGTATATAGAAAAGTATAAGCTAAAAATAAAAACAAGATAATTCCAAATACAGATGGATACTTGTTTCCAATGAATAATTCTATTTTTGTAATAAGGAATGCCATGAGAAACAAATAAATAGAAACTCCTACTAAACCAAAGCGAGAAAAAGCATCACCTAAAAGTCCCATACCAACAGAAGTGTTAGCATTTACGCTAAAACCATAATCAGACAGGACACCAGAACCATATTTCAAATCGCCTCTATTTTCCCGAAACTTCGCACTTCCTTCAGAACCATACAAAGTAACAGCGGATCTCAATTCTTCTCCCATTTGGATAAATCCTCGATGAGGAACTATGCTTGGAGTCATATGAACAATAGCAAAATCTCCAACATTAATGAATCTTCCCAAACCATCTGCAATACTGCTAGCAATCGGTTTAGATTCTAAACTAGAGCCATTTAATAAATAATAGAAAAGGAGATCTGCATTTTCTATCGTCACATCATTTCCTCGACCAAACTCTTCTCTGAAATCTTGGATTTTTCCAAATATTGAAAAAAATGGAGCACTAACAAGTAAAATAATGACTATTTGTTTTTTAAAAGAAGGTTCTTTCGAAATAGACACCAGATACCCCATCATAAACAAAGCAATTGGAATTACAGCAAGGCCCCTACTTGCTTGAACCATATTCGCAGCCATGTTAATGAATAACAGAAAAATCCATAGCCATCTTCCGCTCATTGTTAGTTGGTTGAAATATAACCCAATGAATAACGGAAGGAAATCAAATGACAATGTTATTATTCGCAATGCATAAGGAAATTGTGGGATAAAAGGGAATAAGACAGAAAGTAAAAATATTATTGCAAATATTCGCGAGATTCTATTGATTGGGAAATCAAAAGATACATCAGAATATCTATCAGAAAAACTGGATAAATTTGAATCTTGACCGTTATTACACGCGGTCGCAATTCCTAACTTTATGAATAAACCTGAAACAAGAACAACGAGAGACCATAGTGGTAATATATCTCGAACAGGTACTGAAATAGAATGAATAACTGGCAGCATAAAATCATAGTCGCATGCGACAACAACCAAACCAACAATTATCTCTACAATATAATAAATATATAAAAATCTCGCCAAATATACATTTGGGTGATATCTATGAATACTGACCGCTATCTTGTAGTTCAGCAAGAGAAGAAAAATAGTAATAATTATATGCATATTTATTGGAATGGGCAAGACTCTATAAGTTTGTCTAAGTCAATATCAATAGGTTTCCAGTTACTATATAACTCTTCAACTTCTTCTATCGTCGTATTACTATTTATAACAAAAGGTGAATAAGGTTGCTTGTTGACTGAAAAGAAGTAATCTCTAAACTTAAATCCATCGTCATCCATTTTGAAATGAATCTGGCACCAATGATTGGGAATACCGTAAGCATCTGAGACTATTAATCCATGCAAAGAACTAGATAGAATTAATTCACATGATAATATCTTATCAATAAATTGCTTCCAAGTACCATAATTAACAACATCAATAAACAATACCTTGTCTTGATATTTATGAAGAAATTTTTTCAGCTTTATATCATTGTGATCTAAATAATGAGCAATTATACCAATTCGGTATTTTTTTACAGTTGTTGGAAAATATAAGCGTGGTAAAAATAACGCAGGATCTCCATAAACCTCAGGACATGAAATTCCTCTGTCGAGCAAATATTGTCTTGACAAAGGACCTCTTACTGCACAAACCTTTTTAGGACGACCTTTTATTTCAAAGGAACTTCCTAAAACACCTGTTCCCCATATAATAGTATTGGTCAGGTCAAACATGGTTATCACACTTCCAACACACATATATTTTTTTTTCTTAAAAAGACGACCGATAATAGAGAACTTATAAGGAATTACTATTTTGTTAAAAAGCGACTGGACTAAGACTCGATTTATATCATCTCCAAAATTTCTATTGTCTAGGGTTAAATTTTTGCCAAAGACCGAATATTGGAGATAAATTTTGTTCTTGTTAAATTCCTTTGTAAGGAAATATACTTCCAGTAACAAAATATTAATACGATGGTATATTGCACTAAGCAACCTTTGTATTGTTTTCATTCAGATTTTCTACTTTTTAAATGAAATAATTGTTTTTCATAATCGTTCAAAGCAAACAAATAGATCGAAACACAATATAGAAAAATGTAACACACAAGCATCAAAACATAATTCAAAATATTGCTAAAGTCAATTATTAGCCTTAAACAACAAAAAGCAACAGCTAAACAAATCGGTACAATTGCTATGTGTGATATCTGTTTCCAAAACTTTGGGATATTGATTTTAATCTTGTAATAATAATAGAAGTTCATTATCAAAATGTGTCCAAAACTTAATCCCACACATGTCGCTATAGCACATCCAATTCCTTCATATTTACGAGCCAATAAAATCGAAAGAAGAAGGCTCAAAACTGCAACAACAATATATAGAATTGCTCTAAACCTAACCTTTTTGTAAGCCTGCATAATATGTATGCCAAGGTTTTGAATAAGAGGAACTATTAATGGTGTAAAAATTAGCAAACATATATAATAAGTAGTTTCATACGAGTCACCTGCCCACCATAATATAAACTGTTTTCCAAACACAAAGAAGCCTGATAATATAAGAGACATGACATAGAATTGAATCCTGCCTATTCGAATAAACAAATCGCTAATCGCATTTATATTCTTTTCTACAACCAATTTTGTTATTCTCGGAAAAAACACAGAGCTTATTGCATTTGAAAAACTATCATACATACCTTGAAGCTGTATGGCTAAAGCATAGATAGCAATAGACTTTGCTCCAGCATAAATTCCAAGTACAAATTGTCCGGTCCCCCAATAGATACGATCAACGATGGCATTAAGGAAAATCCAAAAAGAATAACTTGCAATTTCTTTAAGGAAGCAAAAATTAAACTTTCCAAATTCTATACTGACATTCAACTTTCTCTTGCAGTAGTAATAGTTTAGTAATAACGTAACCACGTTGAATAAGGTTAAAACAACTACTAAGGCAATTGCTTTATAGCCCAAAAACAACAGACATATCATAACTATAGTATTACAAATAATACGAACAATATTTACTATTTTTTGAAACACAAAGCGTTCGTATGCTGTAATTATTGCTCCCCAGACACTCATAGGAAAAGTAAATGCCAAATTAAAAGTTAACATAAGCATCATCACTTTTACCTTATTGAGTTCTTCGGTAGACATTGTTGCATCGAATAATTTCTCTACATTAAAAAAGAAAATTAATCCAATTACTGCTGCAATAATTCCTATTACCAAATAGAGAATAAAGAACATACCAAACATAGGAGAAAGTTCATGTTCTTTGTTTTCTGTTCGATATTTAGAAGTATATCTCACAAGAGCATTAGCAAATCCCAAATCCAAAATTGTAAGATAAGATATAATGGAAGCGGCCAAGGAATAAAGTCCGTATTCACTTTGTCCCATCATACGCAGCATAAAAGGTGTATACAAAAGTCCGACAAGAGTGTTCAAAACTATTGTCGCGTAAGATAACAAAGCGCCAGTCTTTAGTTGATTTATTGCCATAAAAAATTACTCGATATTATACAGATTCTCGTATTAGACAGAAGCAACCTTCTCCCCTAGGGGGGGAGTTCCAAGAAATACTTAATTAACTTCATTGGCGTTCTAACAAGAAAATTAACTCTCACTAATTTAGCAAAATAAGGAAAAGTTCCTTATCAAAGCTCAATTTTGAGTTTCTGTGAAGAAGCTAAGCTATATAGTAATATCCATAAATACTCTGCGGCCCTACATTATATGAAAGGTTACTTAAAAATAGAAGCAGGCAGCAGCTTCGAACCTCAGCATCGCGCCTTATTGCCTGCTTAGAGTTTATTATATACGTTCCTCCTCACCGCGGAAATGTACATTAAGTTCGTGGAGAGGTGTAAGGAGGATACCAAGTGAAGTACCCTTGGTCATCTTGGTGAAGGCATTTACGTCCTTAGGGAAGCACTTACCACCGTAACCGAACTTTCCGTCAGGACCAGGGACATAGGTATGGGTGTCGTTTATATAACCAGAGAGGAGGCAGCCAGTATGAACGGTACGCCAGTCCGCACCCATCATCTCGCAGTATTCTCTGCAAGCGTTAAAGTAGGTTACCTTGTATGCGCCAAACACGTTGTGCATATATTTGGTGAGCTCTGCTTCAAGAGGAGTCATGACAGTGAACTTTTTGCCGACAAAAATCTTGGTAAGAAGTTCTACGGCACCGGTAAAGACCATAATCTGTTTCTTGAAGTCCTCAATATGAGTACGCTCGGTGAGGAACTCAGGCATGTAGTGTACGCGACGTCCGGTCTCCTTAGAGAGCAACTCGCTGGTGCCGGGAAGGATGGTGGTACGAACAAATACAGGCACATCAGGAAGAGCTGATATGAGCTGCTTCATGAGGGTGAGATCCTGTGTGCCATCATCCTCAGTGCGAACGTGGATCTGTACGAACGCAATGTCCACCTCGTCCATTTTATCATTGTAACCCTTAGCTGGATCGCTGATAAAAAGTTTACACTCAGAATTGTTATTTTCCAACCAATCCTTCAGGGCTCCGCCTACGAAGCCACATCCAATAATTCCAACGTTAATCATTGTCGTAAATATTACAGTTTATTTTTATATTTCGGATTAATTATTTAATCGTTTAAATAGAATGGTATTAGTCAAAGTTTAAACTTTGCTTACACAGCCCCCTTCGTGTAGAAGAAACGTCAACCTACTCCTTTCTCCAAACCATTTTGTTGATGATACCAACATAGCTCTGGATAAGCTTGATAACCTTGGCAGATACGTTCTCATCAGCATAAGCTGGTACAACGCATGCATCGTCGCCATTTGTGTGCATAGTGGTGGCGAGCTCTACTGCTTGACATACAGCCTCAGAGGTGATGCTACCGATGGTGAAGACACCTTTGTCCATAGCCTCTGGACGCTCTGTACTAGTGCGGACAGATACGGCAGGGAAGTGGAAGAAGGCACCTTCTTCAGGTACGGTACCTGAATCGGAAACTACGCAGAAGGCATTCTGCTGGAGCTTGTTGTAGTCGAAGAAGCCAAGTGGCTTGTGCTGGATAACACGCTCGTCGAACTTAAAACCCCGTTTCTCGATCATCTTCTCTGAACGAGGGTGGCAGCTGTAGAGGATAGGCATGTCGTAGGTACGTGCCATCTCGTTGACAGCATTCATGAGGGAGAAGAAGTTCTGCTCGATGTCTATATTCTCCTCGCGGTGAGCTGAGAGCAGTATGTACTTACCCTTCTCAAGACCCAGTTCACTAAGGATGTTAGATGTCTCAATCTGAGGGAGTACACTCTGGAGTACCTCGGCCATAGGCGAGCCTACGACATAGGTGTACTCAGGCTTTACACCACTCTGGAGTATGTAACGACGTGCATGCTCTGAGTAGCAGAGGTTCATATCAGATGTTACATCTACGATGCGACGGATAACCTCCTCTGGCAGATTTTCGTCCTTACAACGATTACCAGCCTCCATGTGGAAGATAGGAATTTTCAGTCGCTTTGCAGCAATGATAGAGAGACATGAATTGGTATCACCCAGAACGATAACAGCATCTGGCTTAACCTCGACCATAAGGTCGTAAGCTTTTGAGATGACATTACCCATGGTCTCGCCAATGTTCTTGCCTACTACACCTAAGTAGTGATCAGGTTCGCGAAGACCAAGGTCCTTAAAGAACACCTCGTTGAGGGTATAGTCATAGTTCTGACCAGTGTGAACAAGTACCTGGTCGAAATATATATCTGCTTTCTTGATGATAGCACTCATCTTGATAATTTCAGGACGTGTACCGACAATGGTCATCAATTTTAATTTCTTCATGATGATAAGTTGTTTATTTTACGTTGTAATGAGGATACAGTTCTCTGTGGGCATCTACCCATTCACGCATCTCCTTGATTTGCTGTTCGTATGAAGGAACAACAAACGAAAAGTCATTTCTACGACGACGGAGGCTTTTGTCGAGCTGGAGTTTGTCGTTAGGGTAAATCTCTACTTCGCCAGCACAGAAGTACTTATTGAAGAGAGAACACAGGTCGAACTTATTGATAGACTCGTTGTTGACAAGGTTATATAAGCCTGTGAGGTTCTCCTTAAGTGCTTGCTCCATAGCCTTGGCGAGCGTGTAAGTAGTAACACCTGTCCATATGGCTCCAGTGAAACCTCCTATAGGGCCTTCCTGCGCCATGAACCAGTTAAAGAGACCAATGCCTGATACCTTGATGTCGGGACCGATAATGGAGTTGCGGAAGGTAAGATCTTTCTCATTGTTAATCTCGCCCATGGCCTTTGAACGGTCGTAGAAGGTGGCACCATTTGGAAGTGTATCTTCGTAGTAAGGACCATCGTTGCCTGCAAAGACACAATCAGTGGACATGTGGACGACATGGGTTCTGGTATCCTTAGTAATCTCAACAAGATAGTGAGGAAGATAGCTATTTAGGAGAACGCCCATGGCCTTGTTGTTCTCAGCAAACTGGTTGAGCAGACCAATGCAGTTTATAACAGCATCATACTGATCTTCGTCAATGATCTTCTTGATGAGCGCTATATCAGAGGCGTCGCCAATAATAGTACTATCGAGCAACTTTGATGCAGAACGGGCAAAGCCTACCACGTCATGACCTTGCTCCTTAAAGTAGAGCGAAATGAGGTGACCAGCCATACCGTTGCAGCCTAAAACTAATATCTTCATCGTGCTTTAGTTTTACTGTACAAAATTACCTTCGCTGGAGAGTTCCTTCTGGATATACTCAAGAGCAACAATCTTAGCCTTAGTTTCCTCTAGATTCAAACGGGTAGTGTTATCAGAATTGAACTCGGTTAGAGTGTTGCGTTCCTTCTCTCCTTCAGTGAAGTACTTGTCATAGTTAAGCGAACGATTGTCTGCAGGCACACGATAGAAATTGCCCATATCTTCGGCCTTGGCGCACTCCTCGTTGGTGAGGAGGGTCTCGTACATCTTCTCACCGTGCCGGATACCAATAACCTTAATCGCAGGTTCTGCAGTAGTAGGCTTAACATCAGCAGTCATACCAAACTGATGTTTGAAGAGATCGCAAACAGCCTCTGCCTGAGTTTGGATGGTACATGCTGGTGCCTTCTGGACAAAGATATCACCGTTATGACCGCGCTCAAATGCGAAAAGTACAAGATCAACGGCTTCTTCGAGTGACATAATAAAACGTGTCATCTTAGGCTCAGTAAGAGTTATAGGATCACCATTACGGATCTGTTCAATCCACAAAGGTATAACTGAACCACGAGAACACATTACATTACCATAGCGGGTGCAGCAGATTTTAGTATTGCCAGAGTAACGACTCTTAGCTACTGCAATCTTCTCCTCGATGGCCTTAGTGATACCCATAGCGTTGATAGGATAAGCAGCCTTATCGGTTGAGAGGCAAATAACAGCACCTACACCAGCCTCAATAGCAGCAGTAAGGATATTGTCTGTACCGATGACGTTAGTTTTTACGGCCTCCATAGGAAAAAACTCACATGAAGGAACCTGCTTCAAAGCTGCTGCATGGAAGATATAATCGACCCCAGGCATAGCATTCTTGCAACTTTGAAGATTGCGTACGTCTCCAATAAAGAACTTTATCTTGTGTGCTACATCTGGATACTTAGCCTGATACTCATGACGCATATCATCCTGCTTCTTTTCGTCACGCGAAAAGATACGGATTTCTGCAATATTAGTACGAAGAAAACGATTGAGAACTGCGTTTCCAAATGAACCGGTACCACCGGTAATCATAAGAGTCTTACCTGTAAAGATGCTCATAATATAAAAATATCGATTTTGTTTACAATAACCTTTAATACTTATTAGTAAAATCTTTAATTTTCTGTTCCTCACTACGTTTGCATACTAAGGACTCTCCATTCTTCTCTGAGACTATATGGCCGTCAAGACTCTGAAGAACAACTCTCTTTACGTTCTCCATGTGGACAACATTGTTTGACGACTCATAGAGTTGCACGTTGCCTACAGAAGCATTGCTATTCTCGTCCTTTTGGAGTTTTTTCGTGAAGCGACTGACAGTTGCAAAGGTCACTCCATCCGAAATCTGCAGGATGGGTGAATACTATACCATCGGCAGCTGCAGGTTTCATGACAGCAAAGTCAATGTTTAGATCTGATCCGCCACAACTCCCTCCTTTACCTTCCTGACGATAGCATCAAGCATGTCCCCACTGGTACAGTCAGGAGTGTACATATTATCAAAGTGACAATAATGCTCATCCTTAACAAAATGATACGACAGACTTTCAAGGATTTCATAGAATAGAGTGAAAGTCTCATGATACTCCCCTTGATCCAACAATTCCCTGATTTGAACCTTATACGGGTAGAGCAAGCCGGAAATCCTATCACAATCATCGTCAATATTGTCTGGACTGAAGATTGCATCCCCACCTTCAATGGAGTCATCTCCACATCTGTGCGCATTTACCGTTTAACTTCCGTGCGTCGCAGTATATCTTATTTTTTCGCTTGGCATAGCTGTTATATCTCTATTGACGATAGTATTTCACGCCCCTCAACGTCCTTGCTAGGGAAGTCCAATGTTGATTTATGAGTGTTATAGATTATTCTGGTCATTTATCCAGAATTTCAAATCGAGGTGAATTCTTGGATTTAAACTCAGGTACCACTTTCTTCATTAACCTCACTGTATCCATGATCTGCACAGAACGAGATAGCTTCTCAAATTCTGTATAAGTATCAAGGATATCAGCATATTCATAGTGACGTACCTTTGCTATCATTATCTTCTTATTCTCGGTAGGGATTGTATTCTCCTTATCACTCAGGACTTCCTCATAAAGCTTCTCACCCGGACGCAATCCCGTAAACTCTATCTCAATATCTTCAC
>ENA-ORTD01001367-ORTD01001367.1-human-gut-metagenome-genome-assembly--contig:-NODE-1367-length-17429-cov-15.701853_pt1 | contig 17429 bp, 14 predicted proteins | sample MGYA00241907_ERZ509178 | MGnify/ENA primary metagenome ERZ509178 (study PRJEB26280, sample SAMEA2338793) | human gut metagenome | biome: human gut; feature: human-associated habitat; material: faeces...
ATTCAAACCAAGTATCGCTCATTTTCTTTTTTGCTAACCTCGACTGCCAGATGCCTTAATCATAGATAATATGTTGTATCCTGTTTTATGGGCACCCAGCATTGCGTAGCGCACTTGTGGCGTGGCTGATGCTGGCTTTGGAGTAGCCCATGTGCCGCGCAAGGTCAATAGAGCGCACCGCACCGGGCTGCCGTTCAAGAATCAGAATGGCCTCCAGATAATCCTCGCCGGATTTACGAATTTTCATCATCGTCTCCCATCTGCCGCAGAACATTTCGGTGATAGCGCAGTTTGCCGCCCTCAATATAGAGGACGCTATCCGCAGCTTCCGCGATCAGCTCTATATCATGCGTAATCAGCAGGATGCAGCGACCTTCTCCGGCAAGCCGTTTCAGCAGCTCGACCGTCAGGTGCATATTGAAACCGTCCAAACCGCTGGTAGGCTCATCAAACACCAACAGGCTTCTCCCGCTTGCCGCAGCCAGCGCCAGCAACAGGCGCTGCTTCTGGCCTCCCGATAACGAAGCGGGATGCCGATCTGTAAAGACTTCCAGTCCCATCTCTCGCAACCGGGAAAGCGCAGTTTCTTTCAACTCTGCCGTTTCCTTTTTGCCGAGGGAAAACTCGTCCAGCACAGTAGGCGCATAGAGCTGATAATCGGAATCCTGCTGCACAAAAAAGGATTTTTGTGTGAGGCGCTTCCGCTTCAGGATTTCACCATCGAGGGAAACCGCACCCATTGCCCGGTATAAACCTGTGATGATGCGGCAAAGCGTGGATTTGCCTGCGCCGTTGGGTCCGGCGATGGCAAGTATCTTTCCGCTCTGTGCGGCAAAGCTCACTTCCTCCAAAATTTGCTGGCTGTCCAGCATACAGGAGATTGCGGACACCTGCAAGGCGTCGTCCTGATTCTGCCGGTATGCTCCGCCTACGCGAAATGCCGGTGCGTCAAAGGGACGAAGTCCCATCGCCGTCATCTGCTCCGCTGTAAGGGACAGGGCGTCTTTCCGGTCATAGACGGCGGAAATCGCACCATCCTCCATGAAAACAAGCCGGTCAAAGGAATCCCGCACATAATGGAACCGGTGCTCCGAGAGGATTATCGTATGCCCCGCCGTTTTCATCCGATAGAGCAGCGCGCCGAGGCGCACCATCGCTTCGCTGTCCAGATTTGCGGACGGCTCATCCAGGACGATAACCTTCGGTTCCATTGCACAGACGGAGGCAATGGCGATAAGCTGCTTTTCGCCGCTGGACAGAGGGAGTATCCTTCGGCCGATCAGGCGTTCAATGTTCATCTGTTTGCAAACCGTGTTCAGACGCTCCTGCATGACTGGACGCGCCAGTGGGATGTTCTCCATCCCCAGCACAATCTCATCCGTCGTGTTGGTGGCGAAAAACTGGCTGCGAGGGTCCTGAAAGACGCTTCCCACCATCGTCCCCAAACGATGGATGGGCATTTTCAGTGCGTCCTCACCGTCAAGGGAGTAGCCGCCCTCCAGCTTTCCCGGATAAAAGCCGGGGCAAAGCCCGTTGAGAATACGGGTCAGCGTCGTCTTGCCGCAGCCGCTTCTGCCGGACAGGATTACCAACTCGCCCTTTTTTACATGAAGGTCGATACCTCTGAGCTGTCCCTTTGCTTCACTTGAGTTCTCATAGGAAAAGGAGAGGTTTTTCAGTTCAATCAAAAGACGCCCCTCCTTTCCAGCAGAAACACAGCCGCGGGAATCAAAACTGCCATCGCACAGAGCGCAGCATCCTTTCCCGTAAAGCGCACAGGACGGTAGGAAATTGTTTCCCCCGAAAAGCGCACTCCACGCACCGTCATGGAGGCAGAGAGTTCTTCGGCGACTTTTGTCGTGCGCAGGATCAGTGGGATCAGTATGTATTCCACCGTTGAGGGGAGATGGGTAAGCGTGTGAACCACGCCTACCCCGATCTCGCGAAACCGCTGCGAAGCACGGATCGCACGGTACTCGCCGCCAATCGTCGGGAAAAACCGCAGCAGCACGGCAAGCCCGATGCCCACCGCCTTCGGGAGCCGCATTGCCTGTAAGGATGCAAGCAGAGAACCGGTAGGCTCTTTCGCAAGGCAGATAGCAAAGGATAGCGGAACCATTGCCTTGCGTCCTATAACACCCATATTGGAGAAGGCCAGACCTAAAAAGTAAAACCTTTCGTCAGGCAGAAGCTGCACACCGATCCATGCAAAGCCCGTCAGTACAATGTACGCAAACAGGAATGGCAGGAGATACTGCCCCTTTCGCATGGTGAGTTGCAAGAGCATACTCCATGCGAACAGAAGCAGCCCACCCATGTTGGAGTGGATGAAGATGATCGCTGCCACACCGATCAAAAGGTGTACGAGCCATGTTCTCGGATCGACAGTCGTTCCGGTTTTTGTTTTCGTCAGGCTCATGCGACACCGGCAGGCTTAAAGTGCTTGCCCAGCATTTTGACGCCCAACAGATAACCGCCGACGCAGAGGATTGCCGTCACGCAGAGAGAAATCAGAATGTTTTGCGGAGCGCACCAAAATTCCGCGGTCTGATTGACCGCTGCCGTAGCTGTGGCTTCATCCATGCCCAAATCCATATAAATCTTGACATAGCTTGCGCGGAACAGGAACAGGTTCAGGGTGCTGCCCATTGCGTTCATGCACCACATGAGGACGTGAGGAACGGCGGGGCGCACCTTGCTCTGATAGCCACCTTTGAGCATGATCAGTTCATTGACAATAGCCAGAATGTAGAAATACAGAGCGGCATAGGCACTGCCCATGATTAGCATATAGGTACCGTACAGCGCGGCAATGATAAACTGCGTTCCGATTTTCGGGCACTTGCGGATCATCAGCACATAGACGATGCCGTTGACAAGGCCGATCAGCCCCGGCTCAAGGAAATAGAGAAGCTGCATATTTGCCGCAAAGGGCAGCAAGATGAGGTAGCCGATGCCGATCATCAGGCAGGACAATACGATAACAAGGACGAACTCCTTGAGATTCAAAAATTTTGATTTCATGTTTCTCCTCCTAAGATTGTTTGAAAGTATAGTTTCCAGCCTGATTTTGCAATTCCCACAGTCGTGAGTAGAGTCCGTCTGTCCCGACAAGCTGGTTATGGGTTCCTTTTTGTGTGATCCTTCCGTTTTCAAGAACAAGGATCTGCTGTGCGCCGCGTACGGTTTTCAGCCGATGTGCGATCATAATGATGGTGCGTTCTTTGGATATTTCATCCAACGCTCTCTGCACCATCGCTTCATTGTCCGCGTCAAGGGATGCGGTAGGCTCGTCCAGAAGCAGGATCGGGACATCTTTCAAAAACGCTCTTGCCAGCGAAATACGCTGCCGCTCGCCCCCGGACAGGGTTGCGCCGCCTTCGCCTACCACCGTATCATAGCCCTCCGGTAAGGCGGAGACGAAGTCGTGGCAGCGTGCTTTTCGGCAGGCGTCGAGCATCTGCTGTTCGGTGATGCACTCATTCCCGAAGCATAGGTTCTCCCGAATCGTACCCCGGAACAGATAGGCGTTCTGCATCACCATAGACACCTGCGAAAGCAGGCTTTCCGGCGCGATGCTGCGAAGCTCTTTTCCGGCAAACCGCACCTGCCCCTGTTGATAGTCCCAGAACCGCGCCATTAGCCGCAGAAGCGTCGATTTACCGCTGCCAGAGGGTCCTACCAGCGCAGTGAGTGCCCCTGCCGGTGTTTCAAAGCTCACGCCATGGATCACGTTGCTATCCGCTGCATAGTGGAAGGAAACGCTGTCAAACGCATAGCTGTCGCCATGGGAGATTTTGTCCTCGCCAGAAGGGTCGGGCATCGTCATCACCTTGTCCAGCCGCTCACCGGAGAGAGCCATGCCCCGCAGCGCTGAAATGCTGCTCACAAGGGTAAGCGCCGGTTCGGTCAGCTTTGTGGCAATCACAAGAAAGCCTGCGAAATCCAATATGGTAAGACTGCCGCCCATCAGCAGATACAGCCCCACTGTCGCCGTCACGGGAACAACGAATTTGACCAACGAAGCGCACAGAGTGGAAAGGCTGCCTGCAACGGCCTCGTCCAGCAGGGATTCCCTGCGTAAATCAGAAAACGCTTTTTTCAGCGCCTCGAAGCCGCTGCCGGTACGGTGGTAGGCTTTGAGATCTTTCATGCCGTGCAGGTATTCGTTGAGCTGCGTTGCAGCTCTTGTCTTGGCCTCCATAACGGAGCGGCTATGTTTTTCCTTGACCTTTGCAATTTGCAGCATCAGGATCGTGCAGATGGGCAGCATTGCAAAAATCGCAACCGCCATGCGCCAGTCAAAGAACAACATACAAACAAAGGAAAGCAGCAACAGAAAGCCTATACCGATGGGATAAGGCAGCCAGAAGCACATGGTATACTCCACATTGGCAAAATCACTTGCAAAGGAGCTAATCAGTTCCCCTGATTCCTTCGAGGAAAAGAAGCCGAGGTTCTGACGGCGCAGCTTTTGAATATATGTAATACGCTTGTCTGCCGTGTCGTGATAAGCTCGCCCATAGGTATTGTAATAGGAGATCAGTTCCACTGCATATTGCAGGAGGACATAGGTAATCCCTATAATCGCAATTTTAATCAGCAGCGCAATATCCAGCGTATAGGGAGGGTAAAATGCCTGTCCCAAAAGATAGATCGCCATATATGCGAGGATGGCGGGAAGAATGCTGAACGCCTGCGAGAGAAACAACCACAGCGTCGGCGCGATGATCTGCTTTGGATGATGGAAGGTGAACTGTCGAATCATTTTAAGCATGGGAAACCCCTCCCTTCATCTGCCAGCTTTCGGTTTCGTTCTGAATCGCCCAAAGATGTGCATACAGGCCATTTGCTTTCAGCAGCTCGGTATGTGAACCCTGTTCCCTGAGCTGCCCGTTCTCCAATACAAAGATGCAGTCCGCATCCTGAATGGAATAGAGCCGGTGGGCGATCATCAGGACGGTTTTGCCGTACAAAAGCTCCGCCATGCCCTCTCTCAGAGCAAGCTCATTTTCCGCGTCGGTAAAAGCCATCGCCTCATCTAACACGACGATGGGTGCATCTTTTAATATCGCCCTTGCAATGGCGATACGCTGCGCCTCGCCGCCCGACAGCTTATGCCCGCCGTCACCCAGTTTGGTATCATAGCCATTTGGAAGTGAGAGAATGAAATCATGGCATCTTGCCGCCTTTGCCGCCTTCTCCACATCCTCGCGGTGAACCTTGCGGTGCATGGCGATATTGTCATAAACACTCTCCGCAAAGATGTGCGTGTCCTGAAAAACAAAGGCAACGGCATTCATCAAGGCTTCCATTGAATACTCCCGGATGTCATGTCCAGCGATGGTGATAGATCCGCTCTCCACATCCCAAAAGCGGGCGATGAGTTGCCCTGCCGTGGATTTTCCTCCTCCGGATGGTCCTACCAGCGCGGCGAAGCTCCCGGCAGGAATTTTTATTGTCAGATGATCCAGCGCCATGCGGCGCAAAGGGTCGGCAGCGTTCTGGTAAGAAAAACTCACATCCTGAAACACAATTTCAGCTCCACCCTTTGGGGCAGTCTCCGTTCCCTCGGATATGGGCTGCATATTCAGCACCTCGTCAATCTGATCCATGCGTACTGCCAGGTTCCGCAAATCTGCTCCGAACTCCACAAGTTCCATCAAGGGACTGATGCAGGCGGGACCGACTATCAGGAACATCAACAGCTCCATCATAAGCTCATGGTCGCCGGGATGCAGGTACAGCAATGCGCAGCCGGAAACAAGCAGGAACGCCAGCACGGAGATTGTGATGGTCTTATATGCGCCGAAAATCGGCGTGACACGCTTCAGATAGACCTTCCAATGCTCCCTGTTCTTCTCCACCAGCCCTGTCAGGCGGCGGGCTGCCGCTTCAGGTCTGCCGAAGATTTTTTCTTCCTCCATGCCCGCCACATATTCAGAAAACGCTGCATCCAGCTCGGTGGAGGAACGGTTCAGGTCGCTCCATATCTTCTGACCCTGCTTTCCGCCGAAAGCGGAAAACTGGATGAGAAACGCAAGCACGAGAGCGATAAAGATCGTCAGTGCCAGCGGAATGTTGAGTGAGAACATCAGCACGGCCAAAGCTGCCAGCAACAGCCCCGCGCCGAAAATATTGGAAACATCGTGGGCAATGATATTTTCCATCTTTTCGATATTCTCATTCATCATCTTCTGCGTTGCGCCGGATTGACCGCCTGTGTAAAAGCCGAGGTTTAGCCGTCCCATGTGGTCGAGGAGGCGCATACGCAGGTCATAGAGTGCATTGAATGCGCAGGCATGGCAGGAAAAGCTGCCGATTACAGACAGCACGATGCCCAGCACGATACTTCCTATCGTGACTGCTGCCCACATCCATATCTCGTGGGTCGGAGCAGCCGCACCATCAAGCGATGCCAGCAGAAAAAGCCGGATGATCCGGTAGACCGTATAGAACGGTACGCCGGACAGCAGGACGCTGAGCGCAGAGCAGGTCACGCCGAAGAAATACTTTCCCGGAGGGCAATGCGCCGTTCGGAACACGCGAAGAATGACATTTTTCTTTGCTTCTTGCATAGAACTCCTTTCTCAGCGGCGCAACGCTCAAGAGCAGCCACCGCCAGCAAAATGATTGTTGGTTAGACGAGCTTAACCGGTAATCATTATACGCATGGCCGCTGTATTGTCAACGGCTCGGAAAGTGCCTCAGAAATAAGCTGATGTTGTGCGGAATTTGCGGAAATCGTTGAATTACCGGCGGTTTTGTGATATAATCACATCTGCGAGTTGCCTATTGCTAACCGAAATTTGTGCCAAAACAGAAAACAGTGTGCCAAAACAGAAAGAGAGGAGCGGCAAGATGGTTACAATACACAGCATCGAGGAAATGCTGAACTACTATATATCGCTCGGTGGCCTACGAAAGGACGCAGTAAACGGCTTTCGCTATGTGTTTCCGAGGCAGCACTCCAAGGTTCGCTTCTGGGGCGATCTGCACGGCTTTTCCGCAGCGGACGCGGACTTTACCTATCCGAAGGATACAATCATCCGCAGTCAGTTTAGTCAGCGCTATGTAGGAATCGGGCTGAGCGAGCAGGGGACCGTGGAAGCCTACACACAGAGAGATCAGACAATTCACTTCGGCGAGGGCGTCAACTGCTTCGTCTTTGATTCGCCAGTGCCGTTCTTTATGAAAGTTCCCGGAGGGCAGCGGTTACGTTTTCAGGGACTGTATTTTCAGGAGCAGTTTTTCGCGGAGAACAATATCCCTCTCTATGACAGCTTTTGGAGAGATGCAAAGAACACCATACACGGCGCAGACCTTCATGCGCCGGAGTTGGTGTCCATCTACCGCCGCATTGAGCAATGCCGCCTGACAGGGCTTGCCTTTGATACATGGCTGAAGGGTTTTGGGCTGGAGGCGGCCGGGTATCTGATCGACCTTGTGCAGCAGCTATCCGCACAGCCGCCGGTCTATCTCGACGAGAACGAGATTCGTGCGGTAGAAAAGGCAAAGACTATCCTGCAAGCCAGTCTTAAGCACCCGCCTGCGGTCATTGACCTTTGCAGGAAGGTCGGCGTCAACAAGAACAAGCTGCAAAAAGGCTTCCGGTTGACCGAGGGAAAAAGCGTTGCGGAATATGTCCGCACCCTGCGCATGGAGCGGGCCCTTGATCTGTTGGAGGATGATACCCTTTCTATTCAGGATGTGGCGGAGAAGGTTGGCTATAACGGCATCAGCAACTTTTATGCGGTTTTCCGGCAGACCTTCGGGGATACGCCAGCCGCAATACAAAAGCTGCTGGAAACAAAGTGATCCGTTTCCTGCGCCATATCTATATAACGCAGGAAATGGAAAAATGGGACAGGGCTTTTAAGCGGTATCATCAGATATAAAAAACGGCGTGCAGAGAGTTGACTCTGAGGGAATAGCCCCCGACTACACCGGTCCGTGGGACATGACGTTGGGGTATCTGCCCTACTATATGCAGGGCATGGATATGGGCGTACTTAAAAACGAAGTTTCCGACGCCGCCGCACAGATGGGCTTCCGTTGTGAGAAGCGCACGGAGCTGCTCTGCTCCGGCTGGCAGAATATCGACATTTTGAGAAAAATCGAGAAATAAGAGCAGAAAAGGCAAACCGGAAACGAGGACAAGACGCAGCCATAACGATTTCGGGATAACTTGGCAAGCAGGGCAAAGAGGTACCCACTTTGCGAAAACAGGCGGATTCCGTTCACACGGAACCCGTCTGTTTCATGCTTGTTGGGGCGCTGCCCCAATCCCCGCAGAACACAAAAACTGTGTTCTGGAACGATGGATAAATCCATCGGCTGCGCGATTTTTCAAATCGCTTGTGGGCGGGCAGCTCAGCGCTGCTCCGCCTCTTTTTCCCGTCGTTCATTCGCTTCCTCCTGCTCCTTGTCCAACTCCAGAATACGGTCGATATTGGCCTTGTCCGTCAGCAGCTCTTTCATTTCCTCACGGGCTTTTCGGTAGTCGGCGTAGGCCGCTTTCTTCTCCGCCAGCAGCTCGGCGTACTTGGTATTCAGCGCCTTGATGGTGGGCAGCTTCTTGAGGCCAAGCCCATCAAAATAGTTCTTTGCGGCCTTGTGGATCGTGATCTCACTTTCATGCTCTGCAAGAAATTTCTTGGAGTACCCGGCCTTGCGGTAGCCCGCGTAAACGTCGCGGGTCTTGGCGTAGTTGATGATCTCCGGCGGCGATGTGAAAGCTGTTCAAGGAACTGCCGGACACGCCACGGCAGATATGCTGGTAAACACCTACGCCCATATCCAGCAATCCTCTCGTGTGGAACTGGGCAGGAAGTTTGAGGAAGGTTTCTACGCCAAACAGGAAAGCCCCAGCCCGCAGGCTGTACCCGCCGAAGGCGAACCGACCATCTCTATGACTGCTCTGCTGGAACTTCTGAAGAACGCTGACCCCGAAGTAAAGGCGCAGCTCCGTCTGGCTCTGCTGACCTGATGCAAAATTTACCACGCATTTCAAAGCAATTCCAGCCCATGCAGAGGATTCCAACGAAAAAGCCAATCGTGCAAAAATCGTGCATTGACCGTGCAGACCCCGAATTTTCGGGGTTACACAACAAAAAAGAACGTCAAATCTTACGATTTGACGTTCAATATCTGGTGCACCTCGCGCACTCATATCCGAACTTTTCTCCGCTTTCACGGCTTCCCCGAAAGCGACCGTTTCTGTCCCTTCCTTATAATTAAAGGCTATCAAAACCTTATCATCGTACAGATAAATTGAATTGATGAACGTATCCACCAATGCCTGCCGCTGGTCTTTCAGGCTCATGTCCAGCTTACGGAACCGCAGCAGCCAGAACCGGATGAACTCTTCGGTCACTTTCGGCTTTGCCAGCTTTTCTTCCGCAATGCAGGCCTCAAGCTCACGCTTGGTTTCTTCCAGCTGCTCTAGCCGCTCCTTGGTGGAGCTGGTGAGGATTCCGGCCTGAATCGCATTGAGCATATTCTGGATACCCGATTCTGCATCCCGGAGCTGCTTCTCATAGAGAGGAAGGTTGGTGTTCTCCTGGTCTTGCAGCTCCATCACCTTGGCGATGATAGACTCCATGGCGGCATCGTCCTTGACAAGCTGCATAGTCTGGTTGACCACCAAATCTTCCAGCCACTGTTTGCGGACGGTTTTCTTCTTACAGCCCTTCTTCTTTTTGGCGGTAGCACATTTATAATAGCGATGGACTTCTCCCATTCGGCTCGTACCACTTTCGCCAAACATCAGCGCGCCACAGCAGCCACAGTGCAGCTTGGTTGTCAGCAGATAATCGTCCTCTGCCTTTCTTCGGGCAGGAGCTTTCTTGTTTTTCAGCATCTTCTCCTGCACATCGTCGAAAAGTTCCACGGAGACGATAGGCGGAATCGCATCGGGAATCAGGATGTCACGGTATTTCAGCTCTCCGATATAGCGGCGGTTATTCAGCATATGCTGGATGGTATTGAAGGTCATCGGTCCGTCGCGCTTGTTTTTGATGTCCTTTTCGTTCAGCCAGTCCCGGATCTCCCGCATGGTCTGACCATCGTTATACCGTTGAAACGTTTCCGCTACGAACGGCGCAGTCAGCGGGTCGATTTCAAAGCGGTGGTCTGCGTTGATGATGTAGCCAAAGGGAATGGCACCGCCAGTGAACTTTCCCTTCAGTGCGTTTTCGGTCATGCCACGAATGACCTTTTCAGACAGGTCAGCGGAATAATACTCGGCATAACCTTCCAGCACCGATTCCAGAATGATGCCCTCCGGCCCCTCGGAGATGATCTCGGTAGCCGACATGAGCTTGACACCGTTTTTCTTCAGCTGAGTCTTATACCGGGCACTGTCGTAGCGGTTCCTGGCAAAACGGTCGAGCTTCCAGACCAGCACGATGTCGAACAGCTTTTTGTCGCTGTCTTTAATCATCTGCTGGAACTCGGGTCGATTGTCCGTCTTGGCAGAGACAGCACGGTCAATGTAGTGCTTGACGATAGTGATTCCGTTCTTTTCGGCATACGCCGTGCATTCACGGATCTGACCCTCGATGGATTCTTCACGCTGGTTATCACTGGAATAGCGGGCGTAAATTACGGCGGTCATGGCAAGCACCTCTCATTCTACATCATTGAACGGTGGAGCGTTCTTTCAGAGCATTGTTTCGTATAATAGATATACCATATTTTACAACGGTTTGCAATGGGAAAATCAACGAACAGCATTTAATTCTTTTCATAAATCAGATGCCCACCGGCCTATGGTTTCTACCATAAGCTGGTGGGCATCTGTTATTCTGGTTTATAATTCACTGATGGTTGCAGTAATGGGCTGCATGAGGATCCGCCTGACCGGGTTATATACTGCCAGCACCACAGCCGCCAGCACGACTACGACAATCACGGCAAGACAGCCCCACGGCACCTGCCACGCTGCACCGAAATAATGGGTAATGAGCCGGGTATACAGCATCCGGTTCAGCACAAGACCCAGCGCAATGCCCACTACAAGGCCGGACACTGCATAGGTTCCCGCTTCGGCAGAGATCATGCGTTTCAGCTGTGCATCATCCATCCCGATGGCACGCAGGATGCCATACTGCTTCATTCGTGCCGACACGCTCATGGAAATGCTGTTGATGATGTTCAGAATGGTGATTCCTGCAATCACGATGAGAAACGCATAGACCACCAGATGGAACGCCCAGTAGGTGCTTTGTATCATCCGATTTCCTTCGATTCGGTTGGAAAAAATAACCTGCTTGTTTAACAGCAAGGTGTGTATTTGAGAAATGGCTGCATCTGCTGTGGTATCTTTTAGTTGAATATCGATCACCGCATAGCGGTTCTGCCCGGTCAGCTGATGGAAGGTTTCTTCGGTACAGATAACAATCGGGGAATCGGTACTGCTGAACGGGCTGTCGTCCAATACACCCACGACTGTGAGCTTTGCATCCTCCAGCTGAATGGTATCACCCACGGTCAGGGAGTTGCTTTTGTCGAATACCGTCAGCACAGGGTATGTGCCATCCTCCGACTCCTGCGGAAGGGTTCCGCCAATCAGGTCTTTTTTCGCCCAGCCAAACTGTATCGTATCGTATGAAATCAGGTCGATGGACCCCTGTTTTCCCTGATATTCCGCCGGGAACGGGCAATACATCCGCCCGAATGCGTGTTTGACTTCCGGCAGAGCTTCCAGCTGCTCCACCAGCACCGGGTCAAGGACATTTTGCCCGGATGTTTCACCCACCGATAAGTCCGGCGCGTAGGGCTGCAACGGATTCAGCGCAAATCCAACCCATCGAAGCAAAACCGAAAAGCTCAAAAACAGGAGAATGCTCAACGCAAAGGAACCTGTCATCAAAAGCAGATTCTTTTTGGACGAGGTTGCATGGCTCACGCCCAAAGAAAGCTCTGCACGACTTCCAAACAACCGAGCATGACACGGAGAAGCCGCTGCATTTTCCACCGCATTCCCGGTTGCTGCTGTGATTGGAGAAGCTTTTGCCGCCCGCCGTGCCGGAGAAGATGCCGCGAACCAAACCGTGACTAGTCCCAATACCATTCCGCAAACAATGCCGACCGGGCTTATTCCGAACACCGGCAAAGAGCTGAATTCATCGCCGACAAATCCACGCAGAAAGGCACACAATCCCCATGTGGAAACGACTCCCAGCACACACCCTGCTGGAACAGCAGTTTTACACCAGAAAAGAGCTTCCAGCCGGACAAGCATCCGAACCTGATTTTTTCCTGCCCCAAGACAACGCAGCATTCCATAATAGCTGGTACGCTGCGCTACATTGCTGTTGATGCTGCCTGTGATCATAAAAATTCCGGCAAGGACGACCATGCCAGCCAACACAGCTGCTACCGCATATAAGCCTACAATATAATCGTTGTTGCTGCTTGCGTTCAACGCCATCAGGTAAGTATTTTCGGAGATCTTTTCTTCTGAAATTCCGTACTTGTTTTCGATGTTCACAATGGACTGCCGCAAATTGGTACGTGGCTTGAACTGGATGAAATACTGTGTTTCAAAGGATTCTTCTACCTGTGCGGTGATCTGAGAAAATGTACTGCGGTTCATCACCAGCACAACAGCATCATACTGGTTCGCATCGGAGGTATCCTCATTGAAACCTGCGACAGTAAGCGAAATGGTCTGTCCATCCGGGAGCGTCAGCGGAATCGCTGTACCGACCGTAACATCCAGCCAATCCCGGATGTTTGCTGTCACGAGCACTTCGCCATCCGCCGGGGCAGTGCTGCACTGCATTCCCGGAAAGATTTGAAGGATTGCATCATCTGCTCCTACCAGTGCGGCACGTTTATCTCCGGCAAAGTAGTTTTCCGTAAGGGAAGCGTTGATGTCGCTATACGCCGAAAATGCAGCAACATCCTCCTGTGCGGCAAGCTCTGCGGCTGTTTCAGGGGAGATGTCCTTTACCATGATATGCCAGTTTCCGTTTTTGTTCAGCTGGTTTGAGGTTTCCATCCGAATCGCCATATCTGCCATACTGAACACCGCCGTGACCAGAAATACCGCAAGGACGATGCACAAAATCGTCATGCGGTTCTGCCGTCTGCGTACCTTGGCAGAAATTGGGATCAGGCTCAGATAGCTTTTCATTTCTGTGCTGCTCATTCCCGGCACCTCCCAAAATCGGTCAGGCAGCCGTCCGATACCTGCAACACCCGGTCTGCCGTCTGCGCAATGCTGCGGTTGTGGGTGATCATCAGGATGGTCTGCTCGTATTTCCGGGATGTTTCTTTTAGCAGGGCAATGACCTCGCTGGTGTTCTGGGTGTCCAGATTGCCGGTCGGCTCATCCGCCAAAATCAGCGAAGGGCGGGTCATCAGGGCGCGGCCAATGGCTACCCGTTGCTGCTGCCCACCGGAAAGCTGGCTTGGCAGATGCTTCCGACGGTCTTTCAGATTCAGCACGGTCAGCAGTTCTTCCAGATATGCCCTGTCCGGCTTTTGGTAGTCCAGCAGCACCGGAAACAGGATGTTCTGTTCTACGGTCAGTTCCGGGATGAGGTTGAATGCCTGAAAGATAAAACCGATATTGCGGCGGCGGAAGATCGTCAGCTCCCGGTCTTTCATGGCAAAAACATCCTTGCCATCAATCAGCACCTTGCCGGAAGTCGGCGTATCCAGTCCACCAATCAGGTTGAGCAGGGTGCTTTTGCCGGAGCCGGATTCGCCAACGACCGCCACATATTCGCCTTTCGGCACTGAAAAGCTAACATCTTTCAGCGCATGGACAGCGGTTTCTCCGCTGCCGTAGGTCTTACAGAGGTGGTTGACTTCTAAAAGTTCCATAGTGTATCCCTCACTTTACAGGTTCCTTCGATTCAGACGGATTATCTCTGTCTGTGCAGAAAAGGATAACACGTCAACCTTACTGCAAGCCTACACCCAGCCTACAATTTTGTAGGAATCGGAAAATTCAGAGTAAAGGTCGTGCCCTTTCCCAGCTCGCTGTCTACTTCAATGGTGCCGTGATGGGCTTCCACAACGGCTTTTGCCAGCGGCAGACCTAGCCCGATGCCCTGTGTATCCTGTGAAAAGCGGCTGCGATAAAACCGTTTGAAGATATGGTACAAATCCTCCGGGTGGATGCCGCTGCCGTTGTCGCGCACTTTGATCTGAACCATGGACGGCAGTGCATTCCACTCTACCTGAATCGTATCTCCGCTCTTTGTGTGGTCAAGGGCATTCTTTACAAGATTGTCCACAGCTTCCTGCATCCAGTCACGGTCGCACCAAAGTGTAACCGCCTCTGAGCCGGACAGAACGAGCTTTTTCTGTTCCTGCTCTGCACGATAGTGATACTGCCGCGCGATGTCCCGCACCATTTCAGCAACATTTTCGTTTTTCTTCTCCAAGACGACCGAACCGGCATCCAGCCGGGTGATTTTGAGCAGATTCTGCACCAGCGTTTCGATGCGGTCCAACTCCTGTTCGGACAGGTCTGCAAACTCTTTGACCTCCGACGGCGAAACAGCTTCGTCCTGAAGCAGACCGTTGTAGATATTCAACGCCGCCAGCGGTGTTTTGAGCTGGTGCGAAATATCTGCAATGGTATTTTTCAAAAAACGCTTCTCCCGCTGCTCGTTGTCTGCGTGTGCGCTCAGAACTGCCGCCAATGCATTAACGGAGTGAAACAGACGGTAAAGTTCTCCCTCCCGGTTGCAGTCCAGTCGTGCATCCGAGTTGCCATCCAGACAGCTTTGGATTTGCTGGACTGCCTGTTCCAGAAGCGCGCTCTGCCTTTGGAAATAGCGAAAAAGCACGCCCCAGAGGCAGCCGCCCAGCAGCAGAAAAACCAACAGTAACCCGAAAGAAAATACATGCGTCGTATGCCATACGATGCCCTGCGTGAGAGCCAATGCCACCGCCCAGACCGCCAGCACGGCTTGGAACAAATTTCGGATCTCCCGGTTTGCGAATACTTTCATACGGCACCTTTACCCATTCCATTTATAGCCCATGCCGCGGACAGTCAGCAGCATCTGCGGTTTGCCGGGGTCGTCCTCGATCTTCATCCGCAGCCGCCGGATATACACTGTTAAGGCACTGCTGTCAATGTAATCCCCATCGCAGTCCCACAGTGCATCCAGAATTTGTTCCTTGGATAGCACGGCATTCGGATGCTGCATAAAGAAGCAGAGCAGTTTGTACTCTGCGCCGGTCAGTTCCAGCAAGATTCCGTTTTTGTACGCCTGCCCCTGCAACAGCCGGACGGTGATGCTGCCCGATTTCAGTACGGGTTCTCCTGCGCTGGACGCATTTGCACGGCGAAGCAGTGCATTGACCCGCGACAACAGAACACCCAGCTTGAACGGCTTGGTCAAGTAATCATCCCCGCCCATATCCAGCCCCATGATGATATTCATTTCCTCATCCGAAGCGGTCAGGAACAGAATCGGCACGTTGGATGTGCGCCGCACCTTCTGGCAAAAATCGAAGCCAGAGCCATCCGGCAGGGAAACATCCAGCACCAGCAGGTCATATTTTCTGTCTGACCACAGCACCTCGGCTTCTGCCAGTGTCCGGGCTGTATCCAGTGCAAAGCCCTGTTTCTTGAATGCAAAGGTCAGCCCACTGATCAGGCTCAGATCATCTTCCAAAAGGAACAGTTTTCTCATGATTCCCTCTCTTTTCTGCGTTTTATGTGTCCTACAGGTTCAAAAGCATTATAAGTTTTTTCTGCGAACATTACAATGTGCGAAACGGAAATTGTTTCTTGCCGTGTGTTAAATATAAATCCTACTATCACAACTTTATCGCAATAAATTTCACAAAACCATCTTGACGCACCCTGCAAACCATGATATTCTCTGTCACAAATCCCACCGATTTTGTGGATTGGTTTGAAATCATCCACAAGATGTGGTCGTGTTCATTTTGAACACTGCCTCGCCGTGGATCATCCCTGAAAGATTAACCGCCCCGCAACACACCCGATTCATTTTGCCGCCGATTCACCCCGACAAAATCCATCGCTATGCTGCATGGGCGGTATTTTTCTTTTACGGGAAACGCACCTTGAAAATCTCATGAGCCGACCGAACGAGATACCGTGCCATGACCTCACACTTTCCGTGAGCGAGCCGGACAACGCTGCTGCACAAACAGGGGCAGGAACTGCGTTCGGAGCAAACGGTGACCCCCATACATGAGCAGCGGAACTCTCTACTTATTTTTGCGTCTTAACAATTCGGAAACATTTGTTGAAAATGCGTTTTGAGCGCAGCGGTAGAGGGCAAGAACCGTCCCGTGGACACAAATTTTCAATTCTTGAAAATTCTGTGTTCCTCCGGGACTACACTTCTGCAACGCTCGTGCGTTTCCGAAGTGCTTCTTGTTGGGGCGTGCCTGCCCCAAACCCTGCCGAGTAACAATAAAGTTCATAATTGTTCCATGGACTGAGTATAACACATCCTTCGACGGTACACTACTCCTCTTTTTGCAAAAATCCAATTATCTTCGGTGACCTGTCGTGAGATGCAATTATTTCATGTCGTTTCACCAATCACTTGACTTGGTTTGAAAAAACACAGAGCATATGATACAATAGAACAAATAATGTTGTCTACCGAGAAAGGAAGTGTCTTTCCATGAAAAAAATCCATAAGTTCTTTTCTAAAGATTTGCTCCATATTCTTGGTGCTGTTGGGATTTTTGTTGCTTTTCTGATTTCTATCGCCTATAAGCAAGTTGGAATCGGGGCACTCATAGCTGCGTGGCTTATTGCTATGGCAATTATCGGGGTAGCATGGATTACAGACATCCGCAAAGCAGACCTGCTGAAAAACGGAAAGATTGTTTCCGGAAAAGTTAATGCAGTAAAAAGGGTTCACATAAAATTCCACATGAGTACCTATCACCTTGCTGATGAAGATGTAATTTATCCTTGGGTGATTCGGTACCAATACAAGATTGGAAAAGACACTTATTATGGACAGTCCCATTGGTTTTGGTTCAACCCTCTCGTGAGCAAGGGAACACCTATAAAGGTGACTATTGACCCCCAAAACCCAGAAAGAAGCATTGTTGCTGCATGGGAAAGTTAATAGATTGTTTCTTTCCTCTATGATGACGGAAATTTCAAAGGAGCGTAATCTCCTTTGGCACACGACTTTGGAACAAAGTCTAGTGTGTTACACCTCGATAGAGGTGTGCCGCTCCCAGACACAAAAAGTCCCATGGCCAACACCTCGGCGGTGTGGTCATGGGACTTAATGCTTTTTAGGCCTAGCGGAGTGAACAGTAACCAATCCTGACATCCAGTTGCCGTGTCATTTGTTGAATACTGTTTTACGAACAGTCTGCGGACGTGAAGACCCACCATTATATCATCAGCTTCGACCCCAGAGATGCAGCCGACAACGGCTTGACCATGGAAA
>ENA-ORTD01001428-ORTD01001428.1-human-gut-metagenome-genome-assembly--contig:-NODE-1428-length-16811-cov-2.758116_pt1 | contig 16811 bp, 17 predicted proteins | sample MGYA00241907_ERZ509178 | MGnify/ENA primary metagenome ERZ509178 (study PRJEB26280, sample SAMEA2338793) | human gut metagenome | biome: human gut; feature: human-associated habitat; material: faeces...
GGAGCGGCATAGCGGCCAAAATTCAATTCGCGGATGATCAACTGGATCATCTTATCATCGTCCCATGCGGCGTCCATCCTGGCGCGCTCCGGTCCTTCGCCCACATGGACGCTCACCCGGCCGCCATAGACCTGCATCAGCACGTCGGGGCGTTTGGCGCATACGATGGACAGATTTCCGAGCTGTTTCATGTTCCATTCCTCCATGATATTTGTTTGACACTCCCCATGGCTAAAGCCAGGGGCTTTACGCCTCCGTTTGGTAAAAGGATCTCCAGCGGATGAGCGGCGGCGCGGCCCCGCGTGCGGGACTGCGGCTTCAAGGCCCTTTTCCGCTCACGCTTTCTCCGGATCGTTCGGCTCTGGGGATTCCTCCGGCCCATGAATGGAGTCATAGTGTCTGGAATACTCCAGATATCCTCCGGGCTGTCCATGTCGCTGGAAAAGCCATGGAAATAAGTTTGATTCATGGCGATGTCTTCCTTATGAAATTCAGTTTTCTTCCTGGTTAAGCTGCCCGCAGGTGGACCACAACAGGTCTGTTCAGGTCGGCGGTCACATAGCGCCGCCGTACATTGGCGGGGCGAAAGCGCCCGTCCAGCTTGCATTCGGTCAGCTGCTCCACTCGTCCGCCGTCCAGGGCAAACTGCGCTCTCAATTCACGCAGAATGCCAAGCCGCTCTGTGAGCGGCGCGTCCGGCCGGCAGCGCAGGCTGGGGGCATAGACGTATCTACGGGGATCTTCTCTGACCTGGAAGCCATAGGTCACGAAGGACTTCGGCTTTCTGGCTCTGGCCCGTTCGATGCGTTTCACATAATCTATGGCGGCCTTTCCACTCTGCGTCACGCACAGATAGCCCATCTGCTGCCTCTGGCTGTCTGAGAGAGGGATCTCTACCGGCCTATGCCCGGAAAGCCCCTTGAATGCGTGAAAGCTCTCCGGAGCGTACCTGTATCCCTTGATGTAATATTGGAATCTGTTTTTTTGCATCAAATTCCCCCCTGTGCTTCGGTCCGGCCATATCTCTCCGGCTGTTTCGCGCCCTGTCCCGCGCCGCGGACGCGGCCCGGGCCCTTCAGGCATGCTTCAAAAGCGATCTGCACGCCAGCGCCAGGCCGGTTTGGAGCTGCGGTACAGCTTCCAGCATCTGCTGTGTGATGCCAAGGCAGTCCAGCGTCTCCGACACGTCCTGTGTGTAGGCATATTCGTGGTTGGAAAGTTCCGTGCGGAACATCTCGTAGATGAATCCCCGGCCGGTAGGGTCTGCGCCAATGGCCTCCTGAAGCTCTCTATGGTGCCGGGCAAACATGCCTTTCAGCGCCGGTAAATCGCTCTTTCGGCAGAAACCTCCGGTGCCGGGCAGGGCGCACACCTTGTCTTTGTCGGAGGACCGAAGGCCGAGCCTGCGCAGCCCTTCCGCGAACTGCCGGGCATCAAAGGCGAACATCAGGGGGAAGTCGTTCACCTCCGCCTGATGGCGCTCCCGCATCTCCTGATACCGGTTTTTCTGCATACTGCTCATACTATCACCCTTCTTTTCGTTTTATCGCGCCGGAGACTGTGGCTCCTGCCGGGGGTGCTTTTCCAGCCATTCCTTGTCATAGCGGTGAAGGTAGCGGTTATAGGCAAGCAGCGCGGCGCGTTCCTCTTCACCCGCTTCATCGCCTGATGCAACGGTGACGAGCTCCCCGCCGTCTGCAAATCCGCCGTCTCGGTCAAAAAGTTCCTGCCGGCCCCGGCCGTCCAGGTCAAGCTCTGGATCGTCCAGGTCCTCTTCCCCGAAGGGGCAGCAGATCGGGCAGGTGTAACGGTGGCAGCAGCCGCAGGGATGCGGTTGACCAGGGAGGACTTGCCCACATTGGGCTTGCCGATGATGGCCACCTTGATGGCATCGTCCTCCTCGTCCTCCCCGCATTCCGGGTGCCTGCACCCGTACCCGTTGTTGACAGGGGCTCCGTTGTAGAAATAGGGGCAGGTGTGGGCGAACAGATCAAAGTCCGCCAAGACTCGTTTTGCCATCTTCTCGTAGTCTCCCTTCCACTATCTGCGAAACTGCTTTTGTGCCCGGCGGTTTTCCCAGGGATGCTTCCCATATCCGGCGTCGGCCTGACTGCGGGGCCCGCCTTCCGGCTGCTGAGCGCACGGAAAGGCCCAAGACCGGGTAGCCAGGAGCGGCGGCAGGGAATATAAGGGGCCGGGCGGCCTTATCAGGACCGCCCGGCTCAAACACGGTTATGCCGCCAGACGCTTCTGCGCCTGGATACTGCGTGCGCGGATCTGCAGTTCATCAGACAGATACCGCAAAGAGGTATATTGTTCATCCACCTCATGGAGCTCCTGCTTGAGGATGGATTCGTAATAAATTTTCTTCCGCTCGAGCTCCCGGATGCTCAATACCATCCGGTCCATGATGGCCGGACTCTGGTTGCCGCTTTGGATGAGATGGGTGGCCCTTTTTTCATACTCTGCCAAATCCTTTTGGATCGTACGGTAGAAGGCCAGCGCCATCTTGCTCCGCTGCTTTTCATCGTCCACTACGAACATACTGTTGGCGTCAAGGGGCAGCCGGTCGGCGTATTTATGCTGATTGTGCTGCTCTAAAAGGGCGATGAAGTCCTCAAAGAGCGCCAGCTTCGGCATATAGTCCCTGGGGATAAAGTAGATGCGCCCGCGGGCCGCCTTTACCGCCTGCATGGTGTCCAGATAGTTTTGCAGCAGCGTGTCGATCTGCCGGCGGCTGGCGCAGGTCTGGTAGAGCGCAAACAGCTCCTGCGCGTCCTGGCAGCAGGAGAGCGCGTCCACATTGGGATCGGCCTCCAGGTTGTCATAGGAGAATACGCCGCTGCCCCGGTCCAGGCTGATATTCGCCAGCTTCTTGTACTCGTTGGTATCCTCATGAAGTGTCTCCTTGACCAGCTCGCGGGAGATGATCCCCTTCGGCCCACGGTTATCCCTGCAGTAGACATTGATGATCTGCGGAACGCCCGCGTCCTTGACCACCAGCCTGTGGTAAATATCCCCGGTGGCGCTCCGGAACGCGTCCGCCAGAGAGGAGCGGCGGATGGGCTTATAGGGGAAGTCCACGGTATCACAGAGCCTGGCCAGCACCTCGCGGTCAATTAAAATGCTGGAGAGGGTGTAGTAGAGGATCTTGCCCAGCACCTCGTCGCTGTCCTTGGAAACGGCTGCAAACTGGCTGAACTGGATGGTGTTATTGGTCTGATTCATTTGAAATGCCTCCCTTAAAATCTATATCTGCCCTCTTTGCTGCGCTTCAAGGAGATCATGCTTCGCTGCCGGAGGGCGAAAAGGGCTCGCCGTCGGCGGTGTGAACATTCGTATGGCCCACACAGGTCCAGTGGAGCACTTCCTCCCCGGTGGCGGCGCAGTCCTCGCAACGGTAGCGTCTGCGTACCTCATGGCCGTCTACTACGGGGGTCTGGTACTTCAGCCCTCCGCCGCAAACCGGGCATTGTCCCTCCTGGGGCTCCCCGGGGAGCGTGATGATGTGGCTGGCGCGCTGAAGGAAGTGAAGGATCAGGCTGGGCTCCAGCTCCGCGAGCCCTTTGGCGGTTTCCGCCACGCTGCGGGTCTTTTCCTCCGTCATAAAATTGGACATCCTCACTTGGAGGCCGGCGGCCAGATCGGATACATCGTGTTCCCGAAGCGAGACGCGGCCGTTTTCCAGAAGCATGTTCCACGCAAGCAGGAACGTGACCGGATCTCCGTGCGTCAGATATTGAAAATCTTTGAACTCCATCAGATTCATCCTTTCCGGTTTGTTATTGGCGATCGGGTTGCGGCCTGTCATCAGAAGAGAGCCAGCGCGCCCGGGCGGCCTGGTATTGGGGAGAAGCCCTGTTCTTTTCGATCAGCCTCTCCAGGGAGCGGATCAGCTCTTCCTGATCCGTAATGAGATAAAACGCATGGCTGTATGAGAGGAAATTGCCGGCGATCACAGACGCGCCCGAATACTTCCGGGCGGTTTCACCGTCTATCCAGCACGGAGTCCGGTTGACAAATTCCCCATACCGCTCGAATACAGGGTCCAGGGTGTAGGTCTCCAGGAGCCTGTACAGGTCACTCAGCGTGCTCTTTTGGTAGGGGTAGGTGTTGCTGCCGTTGGCAATGATCTCAAGCATCTGCTTCACCTCCCAGCGGAAGCCGGAGGTAAAAGCTGTCGCCAATATCGCTTGCGGCCTCCACCGTCCAGCTCCCATGGTATGGAATGCCGTAAAAGCCGCACAGATGGAGTACATCCGCTTCTGCGACGCCAGACTGCCCCAGAGCGCCGAAGCAGTGGATCACGCTCTCATTGTTGTCATTGCGCCGCTCGATGAGCTGGACGCGCCCCATGAGCTTTTCCCGGATAGATTGTGTGTCCATCTCCATGCTCCTCCTTTTACGCCGCCGCGGGCATGGCCCACGGCTTGTTCTGATAGACTTTGACCTGTTGAAAGCCGGCCTGCCGGTAGGCCCAGAAGCGGTGCTGTCCGTCGATCACCATGCGGTTGACGCACACCAGGGGTGGAAAGTCCGCTGTCCCTTCCTGCAGGAGCCGCAGATAGTTTTTGGCCTTCCGCATATCTTTGGGCGGGTCTGCCGTCAGTTCATTGACTGGGAGCGTCAGCTCTTCCCACTCGCAGGTGTGGATAAAGCCGCGGTCCTGCTTGGGATACTCCCGTTTCCACAGGTCCTCCAAATAGATCGTGATAAAATTGGAGCTCATATCCAAAATGTTGACCCCCTGCTTTGCCGCATAATTGCGGGCGAGATAGAAGTCGTCAATGCCTTTGAATGTCATATTCCAGTTCATCACGCGGATTTTGATCCCACGAATGGACCGGACCAGCGCAATGATCTTCGTCAGCGCGTTCTGAACACGCCAATTCATGAGCTTGTCCATATCCAGCGTGATAACTACCTCCTGGATCTGCTCCATCTGTCTCAGCGTATCCTCCAGGTGCTTGACCGCGGTGACGCCCGCAAAGCACAGAAACAAGGCGTCATCATCCAGAAAGCTCGCCACATCCCCTTTCAAACCTCCCTCTGTCAGGTAGGCGGTCGTGGCGCTAGGATTCCCGGTAACATGAATCCACGCGGGGCATCGGACTCCGTGGGGGCGGCCCCGGCTGGCGAGCCAGCGGTACTTCCGCTCCGGGTTTTTCTCATCGTCCAGACGGACCTGAAGGCCCTGGATATACCCATCCATTGTGCAGTAGGGCACCAGGAGGCCGCTGTGTCCGGAGATGTTCCAAAAGCCGTCCTTATCCACATAGAAGCCCGGGATTCCTTCCAGGTCATGAAAATCAGACAGCATGCCGGCCAGCAGTCTCCGGGCGGACGTGCCGCTTGGGAGGCTGCGGTACATATTTTGACTGATACGCTCCTCTGACAAACCGCGGGAGAGCAGATCATTGTGATGCTTCGGAGAGAGCGTCAGATGGGAGAGCATATCATAGTAAACATCATGCCGCATGGCCAGGGGCTTTGGCTCCGGCTCGGGCGGTTTTTGTGACAGGGGCTGCTGAGGAAACCGGTAGATGCCTCCATCCTTGGATAACACCTCATGCGCCTGCCGATAAGAGGTCCCGTTCATTCTCGCGTACAGGGATACGCTGTTTCCGGAAGCCTCGCATAGATTACAGCGGTATTGATTTTTCCGTGTGTTGAGGGAGAGATGATATTTCCCCGGGCCGCGATCGCCGCAGAATGGGCACGAGGCTTCCACCTCGTCCCATTCCAGCGTGCGATCATTCAGGACAAGCCCACACCGCCGCGCTGCTTCCAAAATCGGGATTTCCTCATATAGATCGTGCGGGTAATGCCTGCCCATCCGTGCGACACCGCCTTTACGCGGCCTGTTCGCTCCGGCCTGCCGGCGCAGCGCCCAGAATCTCAACACGGAGCTGTTCGTTTTTGACTACCTGCGAGATGAAGGTCTGTCCGCTGGGCCTCACATTGTCGATCACAGGGACACTCTCGCCGTTGTCAATGAAGACAGGGTAGTTGATCCCGGCGATCTTCTTCAGCAGTTCGGATACCTCCAGACCGGCCTTGATTTTTTCCGACAGGGAGAGGATCACGTACGGCCGGTCCTCATAGTTAAACTTGAATACATCGCGCACCTCGCCGGTCGTCTTGGAAACCTCATAGAGGCTGATGGAGACGCGATTCAGGTCCAGGTGGTCAAACCGCTGCCGGACCCGTTCCGCAATGTAGCTGGAAAGCGCGGTAAGCAACTCATTTTTCTTGACAATCTCAGCGTTGATTTCCTCCGCGCTGATACCCGGGGCCACATCGGCCCCCATGGAACTCCCCTGCTGCTCGGTCAGCACCTCAATTTCCGCTTCCAGCGCCTTTGCGCGCTCCTTGAAGCACTCCAGTTCCACCATTTCTTCCGAGGAGAGGCGCCCCGTCTCCAGATCCAGCTCTATATTTTGGATCTCCTCTCGGATCTCCGAGATTTTCTGCTGGCGGCGCTCATTTTCCGCCCTGACAGCATCGACCGCCTGCTGGCGGCGGAGCTCTATATCGGCAAGCTCCAGATTGCACATGGCGATGTCCTGGGCCCGGAAGGCTTCAAATACCTCTCTGGCCTTTTCGTCCAGTCCGTGCAGCTCGTCAAGCTGCCCGGAAAGCTCTTTCCCCTGTGCGCAGATCCGGCGGATCGTCGCCTCGAACTCATCCTTTAGGGCGGGAAGCGTTTCCTGTGTTACCGTCTGGTAGCACATCGGGCACCGGATACCCGGCTGCAGGCCGGCCAGAATGTGCCGGTGGCGGGCCAGCTCCATGCCGAGCTCGTTGATCTGCTTCTGTGTGTCAGCAAGGGCCTGGGCGTACTGGCTGTGATAGACATCCGCCTCACGCTTTGCCCGCTTTTGCGTCAGGTCGCGGAACTTGGCGTCTAAATCGTCTGTCTGCGGCAGGGACGCCTGCTCACGCACATATTCTTCGTGCAGGGAATAAAGGTCGGCCAGTCGTTCTTTCAAATCGGAGCCATCAAAGCCAGTGGTGCGGATGGATTCCAGCTCCTGGATTCGTACGCGGCAATCCTGAAGCTCCTTTTGGCGGTCCGCCAGCAGCACTCCGGACTGCTCCCTCTGGGATCGAAGCAGATCCTGCTGCCCCTGGCAGTAGGTCAAAGTGCTCTCCAGCTCCCGGATCGATTCCCGCGTCTGCTTGACCAGGGCCTCCGGGGAAAGGAAGGGATTTTGAGCCAAAATGCTCTGGTTGTGTTCGCTCAGCTGTTCCATTACCTTTTCGTGGGGCACCTCCGGCATGTACCGTTCAAAGAGATCGCGTCCCTTGTTCCCAAGCACCTCAATGAGATACAGGGGATTGAACACCGCCAAAAAGAGGTCGCGTTCCGCAAAGACAGTATTCAGGTCCTTTGCCGCAATGGGCTGTCCATCCCAGAAGACATCTGTGTTGTCGCCGACCCTGTTCCGGATCAGGCAGTGGGGCTGCCCTTCGCCGTCCACGATCTGAAGCTCAACACTGATGTTTTTGCCTGGGGCGCGGAGCCTGTCCATCCGGTTGCTGCCGAAAAAGGACACTCCGGTGATGGCGTAGGAAATCGCGTCCGCAATGGTGCTTTTCCCCTGGGCATTGTGGCCGAAAATTGCGTTCATGGGACCAAACGAAAAGCTGCGTTCTTCCGCAAAGCACTTGAAGCCCGATACCTTCAGGGATGAGATCTCAAACTGCTTGATCGGTTTTACCATAATGCAAAACTCCTTATGCTGCGTTTTCTTCCGGTGAGCCCACAATTTGATACGATTCCAGTATATAGAGGACTACACCGCCCTTGTTCTGCGTAGTGATCTGCGCATCGGAGAGCAAAACGCCCGGTGCAATTCTGGTATCCAGCTCCCGAAGATATGCCTGGAACACAGAATTGTTCTCGTCCGCCAGCTGGAGACTGAGACGCTGCCCGCCGTTGATGGTGTTTTTCAGCCGTGCCCCAGTGACCAGAAGGCAGCCTCTAGGAATCGGCCGGCTGCCCTGGCCCTGCTGCGGGCGTTGCTGGGCGCCCTGCGGGGGCGCCTGGTACTGGCCCTGGGGCTGTGCGGGCGGCCCGTTCTGGCCCTTCTGAGCTTTTAACGGTGGGGGAGCTTTCGGCCTCGGCGGGTTTTCTCCCCGTTCTTTGGCCTGCAGGTATGCCACCCATTCATCGTGGGCCTGATCCAGCCGGGGGCGTTCCTCGTCACGAATCCGGGCGTTAGACTTCTTCCCGCTGTTGGTGATCTGGACCGTGACCCATACCTGAGTCATACCATAGAGGTAGCGCCCAATCGACCACTCGACCGCAGCCCGTTTCATAGAATCAGAAAGGCCGCCTTTGACCGATTCAAATTCGCTGTCATCAGCTCCGTCCCATTTGGTCAGGCATTGTTCAAGCTGTGGGAAAAAGATAGAAATTCCACACAACTGGGCTGAGCCATTTTTCCAGGGACGGAAATCGTTGTACCAGCCGTCAATCCCGACGGTATCATCCAAACGGTTTTGGATGGCGCGATTGGTAACGTAGGGCACGGCCAGTCCCTTGGTTTTTTCCGCATTGGTGGCGGAAACCCGCCACTCAATGTCGGAGCTGGAAAATGGGGCGCTGAGTACAGCGCGCAATTCTTCCGGCGTTTTTTGCCACATTCACATCGCCTCCATTGAAGTCAGTTGCCGGCGCCGTCACATGCGCTGAATAAAATGGGCAAGCGTCTGTCCATTGGGGATCAAAATATCGGTATAGTAATAGGCAGGCTCCTTGTCCTTCAAATGCTGCATCAGATCCCGATAGTCAAGGCCCAGTTGGTTGTCGGACGGATCAAACCGGTCAAAGTTATTGGGAATGCTGATCAGCAATGCGGGAAGTCCGGCTGCTTTTCGCAGTTCCTTATATTTAGGGAGCGTGTTGGCCCCGATACACAGGCTGCCGGATGAATCAACATTGCTGAATGGATAACGATACATAATGGTATCCGGCGTCGGTGTTTCATCCGCGATCACTCCGATCCGGCATGCGCTCACAGCGCCGTCTGCGGCCCCGACTGAAAAACCGAAGACAAGGCGGGGGATCGGGAAATCCGGATAAGGCGTTTTATACAGCGACAGATCCGCACGGAGACGGGGGTACCATACGACCACGCTGACGGACTCCTTGGTCTGCCTGACAGCGAGGGTATTCAATGGCAGAAACCCGGAAGACAGGACGGGCGGTGCGTCTTCCCTGATATAGACGCTTTTCCGGAAGCAATTTAGAAGCTGGTCCCGCGAAATTTCCTTCCGGGAGATCAGAGGCCCCTTTTTCTGTTCCACTTCGATGATCCCATCCTCCACAGAAAAGTGGATGGATACGCGGTCTTCCATCAAGCTGCCTCCTTTCTCCTGCGGGCGTTTTTCTTTTTGGGAAAGGCGATGACCTTCCGCTTATTTTCCTCCGCTTCGCGTTTCAGGCGGGCCAGTTCAGTCTCCAGATGGTCAATCCCGTCCTCACATGCATCCAGTATGCCGAACAGCGCGTCCGGAATGTCGTAGTATGCTTCAAACTCATCATCGACTATCAGGACGAGCTTTGGCCCCTTTTTATCCCGCAGGCTGTCGTACAGGCAGTAATCATAAGAATAGCTGTTCATTCTCAGGAAGCGGTTGACAGCCTCCTCTAAGGTGGACACGAATGGATTCTCAATGGGCAGGATACCCCGGACCGCCTCGTATTCCCGGCAGAGCTGGTCAAAACGGGAGAGAAGGCTGTCCCGCATAATATAGACGGTCCGTTCTGAAAACATGCGCCAGTCGTCCTCCGGATGGCGCTGCACTGTCACATCCTCGAAAATCAGGCAGGGAAGGTCATATTCGAGCTCCAAATAAGTCTCAACGGACAAAATGGCGTCCTTTCCGCTGGCTTGGAGCAGAAGGTCGAGCCGCCCGCGGTCCGCAAAGCGCTTTGCGATATGGAGTAATTTTGCGATGCCGTCCATCTCATATTCGTCAAGCTCAATCACATGATCACCTCATAAAACAGTTCGTTTATATGGCTGCCGTCACACAAATGCGGCGCGGCATGTAGGGGGGATTTTCCGGATGCTGCGTATGAGTTCTCCATGATTCCACATCCGTCGCCCCGATTCCTCTATGTATCCCAGCAGTGCCGCCGGGTCATAGCACTCGAATTCATCGTAGTCGATGTCTACTAAGCGCGGATAAAGGCCCAGTTCCAGAAGCGGCAAAACCTCATGGAGCAGATAAGAGTTGACCGGCTCCTGTTCCTCCGCTTCCACATCGGTTTCCGGCTCCTCGTCCAGCAGGCTGGCCAGGCTCTCCAAATCCAGGAAAAGTGCCATCAGGCCACCTCCAGCTCCTGCAGTTCCGCCACACACAAGGCGTATTCCTGCAGATTTTCAAGGAGTTGTTCCTCCTGAGATTCAGAAATCTGGTTGCAGTTATAGCCCAGATAGTAGATCCCGGCGGCAGCGGAGATATCCCCGCTGAAAAACTTTTGCGCCAGCTCCAGTTCCTTCCGAGTCCCCGGATTGCTGCTGTCAATGGAAACCACTGTGATATTCAGGGACTGGATGGGAGATTCGTTCAACAGGGTCTCCCCCCGAGAGATCAGGCGCTGCTGCCGTGCCTCTATCTCGTTCATCTGTTCCAGCCGTGCCCTTGTGTAGCACAAAAGCATATCCTCCATGTCAGCTGTGACTCCGCCAAGCATGACGCCAAAGGGACGGTAATTGCAAATTGACCAGGCGTATGTGGCCGGCAGAAACCGGCTGCACACAGACCCGAGCAGCGGCGTGAGTTTTTTTGCCGTTTCGGACCAGACCGCAGCCCGGATCACATCCAGGTTTTCACCCTTTTGAATCTGCTTCCGGGCCTGCGGACCCAGCGGCACAATGGTTGCCAGATACTTTTTGTCTTGCATATTCAACCCTCCTGAATTGTTATACCAGGGATCGAAATCCCGTGGGCGTGAGGATGTTGAACACCATGCGATTGGTGATGGTTTCAATCACATCTGTAGAAATCAGTTCACCGCGTTCAGAGTGATTTTCTTCTCTCCGCTCATGGCGTTCTTTGATGATCCGCCCCTTTATAATATGAGGGCAGTCACACTGCATCAGGCCGTTGATCAGGCCGGAGCCCCCAATCAGTCCCACCTGTCCGATGGATAAGGGGAGCGGAGGCCGTCCCATCTCCTGTTCCTGCCCGTCCTTTTGGAGCAGACGCTCCAGGCTTTGGGAGGCCATAAGCTGATGCGCCAGCTCCGATTCATTAAATACAGAGCCTCGAAAAATTTTCACGTCCAATGCCGCATCTGGAAGCTGATAGCGCCCTTCCGGAAGCTGATCCAGTGTCCGCAGCGATTCAGGATGCAGCGCGGCCGTGTAGAGGCTGGCGCTGGCAGCTTCATCGCTTTCCCGCGGCTTTCGGGTCCCAAGGACGGCGATTTGTTTGAATTTTCCAAATTCGCCGTCCAGAAAGCGATAAACAGATATATCCGAAAAATTATCTGTGAAGATTTGGCAGACATCTTCTGTCATTCGATAGTAGGGGACAATGTAGATCATCAGGCCGCCCATGACCAGCGCCTGAAATGCTTCGACCAGGAATCGCTTTTCATCCCGTCCCCTCAGCCCGCAGCCAAGTGTGACTGTGAGATATGGCGGGTTAAGGAGTATTGCATGAAATGATCTGTTTCCCACATAGGAGCTGAAAAAGTCACCATAGGCAACCCGGAACAGCTTTTGCTCGGCCAGTCCGGCCCTTTCCTCATCCAGCTCGATGCCGTAGCACCGGCTGTCATGTCCGAGGGCCAGGCGCAGCACCGCGTCCCCAGTTCCGCAGCATGGGTCCAGCAGATTGACCGTCTTATCCGGAAAAGCGATGCCCCGCTCCAGATAGCCTACATGCGTCAAATCGGTAGGATAATGCCCTAACTTGACATGATTCATCAGGCGACCGATGGTAGACGCGTCAACGGTATGGTAACTGGGCAGCGCGTCAAGAAAGCGGCTGATCCCGCCGGAGAACTTGGAGTAATCTCTTGTCATCAGCTCAAACGATGAGATCTGATCGACCAGCGCCTCACAGATGGAAGCGGCTGGATGCTCAAGCTCCAGCAGAAGGGGTTTCAGAGACCTCACGCCGTTGGCGATCCCGATCCGGCCTGACGAGAGCGACAGGTAAGCGCTTTGGGCGGCTTCAGCGTTGCCTGCAGCCTGGCATGTCTCCAGCTGATTGCGGAAGAATACGGCGGTATCGAGCAGATAGCGGATTCTGGAAGCTTGCTCCTGGAGCCGGTCCAGCACATAGAATCGCTGCCCGTTCTGGTCGAAAGCTCCTGGTGTTTCTGTACCTTCCTTGACGCTGGACGGATATTCAACGTGGTTTAACATGATGGCTTCATCCTTTTCATGGATTGATGATAGACATGCGGCAGGAAGATCACAGGCATAACCGCCATCTTCCATAGTCCGGCCGGCGGATGCCCATCTCCTGGATATTGCTTTACACATGATACACAGGAGAGGGCCGCAACCAGTTGTCACGGCCCTCTGCCTGGGGACGCCTATGCGGCGTCAGTTATCATATGCTTTTCGGTGCGGTTTGCCTGGCTGACGTCCGGGGCCGCCAAAGGAGCCAAACGCCTGCACATGCAGTAGGATGTGAGGCGGAATGTTCCACTGGCGTCCAGATAGCCGGAGGCATACCGATCTTGAACGAGGACTTTTCCGCCTATGGAGACACTTTCCGTTCTCCGATAGCTAATGGGTACCCTCATAGCCTTACGCCGCATTGCTGCGCTCTGCGGATTCCGTAACAGGCACAGGTTCGATTTTTGAGCCCGCCTCCTGCCCGTCTCCGCGCTGGTACGCCGGGGACGGCGGATCAGTCATGGGCTTCAGACGGATGGTATAGCCAACATCCTTTAAGAGTACATACATCGCTTTAAGCTTAAGGAAGTCGAAATCGTCTGCCAGCCGGTCTTCACCCTTTCCCGCTCTGGCCAGGAACGCTTTCATCAGCTCCTGATCCTGCTGGGTGGCTTCTCCGGCCTTGCCCGCTTCTGTGGGATCGACTGGAGCGGTGGTACCAGCCCCCTTCACGCCGCTTTCCTCTTTCGCATTTGGGGATGACTGCTTGTAAGGCGCGTTGATCGGGGTGCGGTGCCTCACAGACAGCCATAATCTGCGGAAGAAGCCAGACAGCAGAGCGCCGATCACACCCCGCTTTTTTTCCGGCAGATAGGTAAACTCCTCCACACGCAGCTCGCTGATCTGGTGCTTGCTGACGGTGAGCTTCCTGGCCTCCACATACTCGGCCTCCAAATAGCGGGACACCACAGCGGAGCTTGAGACGATGACCTCGACCGCCTGGACATACTCCGCGGCCAGCAGATCACAAACAACCTTCACTGTGTCAAGATCCCGAACAGAGACTGCGGGAGAATAAACGGAGCCTGCATCCAGCAGTCCTTTTCCGGTGATGCGCTTCGCTCTCACAGCGCCGTCAACCACCAGTGTGCCGTCCACGATAATCGTCTGGCACTCAAGGCGCTCATAATGCAGTGTTTTCCCTTTGGGAACATACAAGGTTTTCATGATGTGCAACCTCCAGTTTTTTGTTTTGTGTTATGCCACCTGTTTCCGCGGGGGAATATAGGTGGTCGCTTCCTCGGGCTTCAGACGCACCGGGAGAATCAGTTCGGTAAAGCCGTTGTCAGCCGTAAGCACGGTGGGCCCTACCGGACTTGTAAAGCTCATCCTGGCTGTTTTGATGCCACGCTTTGCAAATGCGTCAAAGGCATCCAGCAGATAGCGGGGGTCGTAGCCGATCACAATGGCGGGAGGGCGCTCCATCCTCAATTCCGCACGGTACAGTCCGGAATTTCCACGGACGGAAAGCCATCCGTCACCAAGACGGAGCGGCGCTCGTAATTTTTTGTTTTCCATTTTCAGAAGATACTTCAGATCGTTTCGTGTACCTTCCACATCTATCCAGCGCTCCTCTGTGAAGATGGTCGGAATGGTGGAGTCCAGTTTCAAACTGCCCAATGGCGGTACCCGGGTAATCAGCCGCTTGGAATCATTCTGAACGGACAGCCACTCCCTGCCAATCGACAGGGTGCAGTCCTCATCGGCAAAAACACTCAGCAGTTCCATCGCTTCCTCCGGGATTTGAAACGGCTTGGCTGCTTCAAAGTCCGGAATCGTTCGGACGCTCAGCCTATATCCGTCCAGCGCGTACATCCTGTGATCCGTAAATTGTACGCAGCAGCTCCAGGGGCGGTTTGTATCCGAGGAAACAGCGTGCCGGACCTGAGTGAAGAGGCCGAAAACAGTTCCAGCGTTGATCTGATAGACCTGCTCCGGCTGAAACTCTTTCGGCAGCGGATAGAGATCGCTGTCGAATACCAACTGATGGATCTCACGCCCTCCACAGGAAAAACGCGCCTGGTTGTAGGGGATGTCACAGTTGTGCGGCTTTTTCTCGGCAGTTTCATATTCCAGATGAAGCTCACCAGAAAAATAAGCGCAGGCATCCAGAAGTCTTTGCGTATCATATAGGGTGAGAGAAAATTCATCGCCCTGTGCCGGGATCGTCGCCTGACACCATTGGTTGAGATTGCAGCAGGCAATGGTACAGGAGTTACGGCTGAAAAATAAAGTTGCCTGGGATAATGCGGTAAATGGCCCTTTGGGCGCTGCCGCTCCATATACTTTCTTCAGTGCGAGACGAAACTCATCCAGGGGGAATACACTGACTGCCCTCATGCGGCTTTCCTCCGTTTCACATTTTTCTTGAAGGATTGGATGTTGACCGATTTGGTGGAGAAAACGCTTTTCCCGACGGAATGGTTATTCCCTTCCGCCAGAATATTGTAGATGTGGATCGTCACGACGGTTGCCGCCGCCAGATTGGCAGCAATGGTCTGCGGCGCGGAGATCGACGCCTCCGCGCAGGAGAGTTCAGTCGGAAACTTATCCGTTTGCTCCAGGACCTCGGGATACAGGCTGGCAACCGGCTGATAGAAGGTCTTTCCGCTTCGCCGGACACCGCAGATCACCTGCCCACTTGCTTTGCTGTTCCCGGAATCAATATAGATCAGTTCCTTTGCGCGTTGGAAAACGCTGTGAAAGACCTGCCGGGAGCGGTTATTGTCCACCGCCCCAATCAGGATCACGATTTCCGATATGACTTTCCGTACAGCTTCGCCATTCTGATTGGTAACATACCTGTTCTGCGGATACTGCAAAGGCTCCAGCAGTTCTTCCAGCATCTCCTCATCCTCGACATACTGTGGGATATAGCTTGTTTCGATTCCGAAGGCGTTGGAATACCGTTCTGCCAGGACCATTGCCTTGTTTTTTCCCAGATCCGCTTCAATAAAGTTCTGGCGCCCGAGGTTTTTCTCCTCAACCAGGTCGCCGTCGCAGAGGATGACCCGGATCGGCCGGTCCAATGCGTAAAGCAGGCGGTAAAGCTGAGGTACAATGTATCCTCCGGTGCCGCCGGTCCCTACCAAAACGATTTTGACCGGGCGGGATTTTGAGAAAATCATGCGGCCTTCCCCCAGACTTCATCCATGTCAAAACACTCACTGTCAAGGCGCGCTGCGTCATCCATCATCTGAATACGCTCTAGCCACTTGTGAGGAAATACCTGGGTTGGAAGCGGCTCAAGGACCGTATCAGCGGGGATGAGCCAGTGTGTGCCCCCATTGCAGATCCTAACCGTCAGCTCGGGGAAATAGTTCTCCAGGTGGCCGACGACCATGTAAATCCGGTTGGCACGTTCATCCCGGTCATCCACGGCGGAAAAACGGGCATCCATGTCATTGTGCGAATGGAGATCCGCATAGTGGATATATCGGTCGCTGTCCAGCGGCTCCTCCCCCGCATCAGGAAGGACGATCGCATGACCCACAGACTGGCGGGGGACATGGAGGATGAACTTTTCATCTTCCTTATCCCAGTAAATATGGATCAGCGCCTCCAAAGGGGTGCCGTCTGCTCTGGCCTTCATCATATAGCGGAACAGATCCAGCGCCTGTGAAAAGAGGGTATACGGAATGCGTGGAAGGGCCGATACAAAGCCGGGGATAATTTTGTCCAACAGTTTCACCTCCGAGGCAGGCGTCACAAATTCACCAGCTTCCGTCACCCGACGCTCATAGACCAGTCCATCAGCAGAAGGGATGAACGTAATGGTTTTCCCGGAGTCCTCGGCCTCCTCCATTGTAAGAAACACCCCCTTGTAGAGGGCGATCCCTTTTGGCTTCATGGTGACAGACGGCTTGACAATGCAGGCCGGCTTTTTTGTCGTGGATTTTTTCAGCCCATCCAGAAATTCTTTCGAGGTTTCGATTTCCCGTTTGAATTCTCCGATTTTGGTTTTCTTGGGCTTTGCCACCTTTTTCGCAACAGTGCCGTAAGTGACATTCCAGGTAACGCTTGCAGCTTCCTCAAGCTCGGTAAAGTCCTCTGCTTTGGCTTCCCGCAGCTCCTCAAAGGTCTGATCCAAATTCTCAATGACCTCCGTAGTCCCGTTGTAGGAGAACTGGGGAAGCTGCGCGAAGAGCGAGGCGTTGGCAGCCTGAACGTTCTTTGTTTCCTGAAGGTCCATCATTGCCAGCAGGGGGTTTTCACCCTCATTACTCTCCTGTGCGGGAGGGGCAAACGGGACCACATTGTTGGTCGCATCTGCGGTTGTGGCGGCGGGGGCCGGAGCGGTCACCACAGGCGCGGCAGCGGCGGGGGCCGTAGCAGTCACCACGGGCGCGGCAGCGGCGGGGGCCGGAGCGGTCGCCA
>ENA-ORTD01001429-ORTD01001429.1-human-gut-metagenome-genome-assembly--contig:-NODE-1429-length-16800-cov-2.918543_pt1 | contig 16800 bp, 19 predicted proteins | sample MGYA00241907_ERZ509178 | MGnify/ENA primary metagenome ERZ509178 (study PRJEB26280, sample SAMEA2338793) | human gut metagenome | biome: human gut; feature: human-associated habitat; material: faeces...
CCAGCCAATAAAAATAGGGAAAAAACCATATAAGACATCACCTGCAACACTCAATATTTGGATCGTCGTATTTGTTTCTGATACCCCAGCGAGTACAGCAAGTTTCGCCAAAGCCGTAATGAAACCGGCTGCCAACATTGCCGGTATAATAGGACTGACAATTCCGGATAATAATGCTATCAGATTTTCAATGAATTTACCTTTTTTAGGAACATCCGCATCTAAATTTTCCTGAATCATTTCTTTATTTACATCTACAGTATCACCAACTAGTGTACTTGCTTCTGCAAACACCTCATCTACAATTCCACCCAATACGACTTGATATTGTCCACCTATGACGACAACCCGCATCACACCCTCAATTTTTTCCAATTCATTCTTTTTAACTTTCGCATCATCCTTCAAATTAAGACGTAGTCGTGTCATACAATGTGACATTTCTTTGATATTATCTACTCCACCAATACAATTCAAAATTTCCTTTGCCATGTTTTTAAAGTCTGCCATGTTTTTACACCTCTCTCTTTCTACTGCTAACCTTTTTATGACATCAACATATAAACGTACTGTATAATTTTTTTATTTTCCTCCCTTCTGTTTTAAAATGGGGACGATGTGCATTGTCAAATATGCCGCTTCTTCATCACTTACATTTAAGTGCAGTTCAGATTTCATAAAATCAGATATCTTAGCAGCATATTCCCATTCTTCCCCATGTGCTATCTTTAAAGAACGTGAAACCTCATCCATAAACGTCCTGTCGAATGTTTTCTTCTCATCCGTAATAAGACGATTGAATAAGCATTTTAAATGAATCAATAATCTTCCATATAAATATGAATTTTTATCAAGTGTATAATCTGTTAATGTATCTATATAATTTACCGTCCTTTCCAAATCCTTCATAATTGTTTTGTTTTGCAAACTGCTTAAATTAGATAACGCATTGATATAGTGAAAAGCAAGAAAAGCTGCTTCATGTTCATCAAAATCTGTATGTAACGCTTGATTGATGATAGCAATGGAATGTAATGCGGCATGAAACTCATTCGTATGAAACATCTTAATTTCATTTAGCAATGGATTCTCTATTTTCTGTTTATCTTGCCATGTCGTATAGGCGAAGTATATGTGATCTAAAAGCGATAGATACAACACGTCTTTAAATTTCGTTTGTAAATCTTCTTCCGCTGTTTTAATGACTTTCTCAACGATCATAAATAATGCATAAGGCATTTTATTCAAAATGGTTTCGATATATTTTTTATTACTAGTATCACTAACAAAGATACGCTCGATAAGTTGTTTATCCACAAGTGAATGGATTGTTCGATTACATTTAATACCTATTGCTTTCCCTAAGATAATCACTTCGTGATGATGTTCATCCATTGCACTAATAGCATTATTGTTAATCGATTTTAGATAGAAGTATTTCATTGTAATTACCTCCTAATACATTTCAATACAACATCCCCCTCATAAATATCCTGTTCTTCTCTAATTGCTTTGATATCATATTCAGCACTGTTTGTGACAAATACATAAACATCCGGTAGTATCCCCAATTTTTTAAATGTGATAAGATCTATCTCACATATAGGCTGCATTTTTTTTACTACGTCATGTACCTGTAACCTGCTTTCAATCGTATTTTTCTGTAGTTTTACTGTATCTACACCAATATGTAACATTACATCCATTCCATTCTTTGTTTGTATTCCAATGGCATGTTTAGTCGGAAAGATTGATGTAACAACACCTGAAACAGGAGCATAAATCTGTGAATCACTGGCTCTTACAAAGAATCCTTCGCCAAGTGTTTTTAATGCAAAAACTTCATCATTAGATGTTTCTAAACGCTTTAACTTACCTTCACACGGTGAAACGATTTCTGTTTCATTTACTTTTTGATTTTTAAATATCGAAATTCGCATACTTCATACCTCCAGAGAACAAAAAAAGGCCACATCAAATATATGATGTGGTCTAGCATTAAGTAAATGGATTGATTCCTTAATTCGCTAACCTTTATACATGTATAGTATAGCAAGGTATGGAAGCGTTTGCAACACCTATTTTTTATTTTATGAAATATCCAAGAATACAACAAAAATAATCCTATGATCACTTCTATATCACAGATATTGATATAGTTAATACATGGCTTTTTCACGGTGTTGCTTTTAAGCATATGGCAAAAGCTTATTCTATTGCAATATACATACATTAGACTACTGTTTTCAGGATCAAAGCTCCCCTGTGGTTTTAACAAAAACTTCCCTTTTATTTCCTAAGGCTCTCTTATCAAACTACGTAGTTTCACATTGGAAAAATAGGATATCGCGTAATTTTAACAATTGTTAATAATCACCATCACAGCTTTCAGCTTTACTTGTATCTCCCCTGAAAAACTGTTAAAATAATCTTCAGAAAAGAGGTAATCTGTATGGAAATTAATAAGAAAACAATTGAGCGTGTAACCAAAAAACTGATAGAAACGCCAAGCCCTGTCAGCTATTATGAAGAAATCACACCCGTCATGGAAGCCTTAGCTACAGAATTTGGCTATGCGGTCAGTTATGATCGCAAGCGCACCATCTATATTAAAGTAGAAGGTGAACATCCAGAAAAAACTATATGTGTGGGTGCACATTTAGATACCATTGGTTTGATGATACGTCATATCAATGAGGATGGTACATTGGCACTGCGTAATTTAGGTGGCATTAACTATAATAACATTGATGGAGAATGTGTGCATGTTCATACTCGCGATGGCAAATGCTATAGCGGATTGGTTGCTTGTACTTCGCATTCCACACACGTATTTGATGATGCACGAAGTGCTGTTCGCGAAGAACGTAATATGATGGTCGTATTAGATGAGCATGTCAAGTGTGCACAAGATGTTCGTGCCTTAGGTATTGAACATGGTGATATCATCTCCATTGATCCAAATTATCATTATACCGAAAAAGGGTTTATCAAGTCACGCCATATAGATGACAAAGCGGCAGTAGGTGCTGTCTTTGCCGTACTGGAGAATTTACAAAAAGCGCAGAAAAAGCCATATTACAATGTGCTCTTTGCTTTCCCCTTTTATGAAGAAATCGGACATGGTGGTGCTTGGCTGCCTCCTGAAGTTGAAGAATATGTAGCTTTGGATATCGGCTTGATTGGCCCAGATCATTTAGGAGATGAATATAGCGTATCCATTTGCGCAAAGGATAATTATACACCCTATGATCGCGGCTTGACCAGTAAGCTTATCCAATTAGCAAAAACAAACAATATTCATTATTGTGTGGATGTTTTTTATCATTATGGAACAGATGCCAGTGCCGCAATACGTGCTGGTAATAATGTATATGCTGCCGCCTTTGGCATGGGATGTTTTTCAAGTCATGGAATGGAGCGCTGCCATATTGATAGTGTTGTTGAAACGGCAAAATTATTATATGCCTATCTGTTAAGCAAATAAACTATATAAAAACCTGAGAACAGAGACATTTCAAATGTTATACTGTTCTCAGGTTTTTTATTCTTTAAATATATTAATCCGTGGTTCTTTTTCGCCATGCTTTGCTTCTTCTTTTTGAAACTCACGATACAATTTCATAAATGCTCTTTTTTCAATACGTGAAACATATGATCTGGAAATATGCAATTGCTTGGCAATTTCTCGCTGCGTTTCTTCTTCTACACCGTATAAACCAAATCGTTTCGTAATGATTTCCAATTCCCTGGAATCTAAAACATGTAGAAATTGTTTTAGTTTACTAATATTATCTTCAACGACCATATCTTCAATGATACTTGTTTCTTGCGGAGAACTGATTGCATCAATCAGCGTAATCTCACTTCCATCCTTATCCGTTGCAATAGGATCATTAAGCGATACATTCTGAAAATAATTTTTAGAACTACGTAAATACATCAATATTTCGTTTTCTATACAACGCGAAGCATACGTAGTTAATTTATGCCCTTTTTCTGGTTTAAAAGAGTCAATTGCTTTGATTAAACCTATAGTTCCAATGCTTATTAAATCTTCTGTTTGTTCTTTTTTGATATCATACTTTTTTACGATATGAGCTACTAGTCGCAAATTATGTTCAATTAATTTATTACGACATTCCTCATCCTGCAAGCTTAAGCCGGCAATACAATGTGCTTCTTCTTCTTTATCTAAAGGTTGTAAAAAAGAATTTGAACGTATATAGCCGACATATCCAAGAGCACTGCTTAAAATCTCAAATATCGGAAACAGCATTTCCATCACCTATTGTCAGTATATGAAAAATCTTATCAAGATATGTCTAATCAAGATTCGTGATAATGTGTCGTAAGTATGTAAGTAAGCTATTTGAAACAAGCTTTTTATACTATTGCAAAATATAAAATAGAAACGCTGATATCGCTTAAACGCTTGGTTTTAAGTAATACTTACCAAGCTGCTATCCTATCTCATAGCTGCTTTTTGTAATTTCATAAAAATTCACTGCAGCTTTTTCCAAAAAATCATTACTTCATTTCCATTTCAAGAATATCAAAACTGATGTTCTTTTACATGATCTTTTGTACTGTTTTGTTAATAAGTTTGCTTTCATCCCCTATGTCAAAGCTAGCCTTTTCATTTATCCCATACAATAAAAGATAATAAAAAGTCTTATGGATAGATAACAAACTCGATAAACGATCCATCCTTAAGACTTATATGCTTTGATAAACCACAAAAAATCACAATTAAGTGTCGTATTTACCATATATGTTACGCATCAAATAACTTAATGGTCTGTCATTTTCTTAATACTTACTTATTAAATGAAAGTTTCATGATCAATACCCATTACATGTAGCTTATTTCAAAAAAGGTTGATAATAAACTTTAAAATTCATCTTTTCATTGATTTTTGCTAATGCGATAGCAAAAGCATCTTTATCAAAAACAGCTACATCAATATAAGAATAATAAATACCAACAGCGCCACCCATCGTTCTGGCAATCGACATCTCATATAAAAGTTCATTTATTTCCTTTTCCAGTTGTTGACGAACCAATGCTTCTTTTTCATCCTCATATAGCTTTTCATAATAGAAGTATCCATATTCTCCACCACAGTCTTTGAACTCCTTACACATTTCATAGCTATCGCTTAAGAGTTCTTCTTGTAGCTGTGGATTCGTCGTTACGATTAATTTCATATCTTTTCGCAATGTTTCGCTAACTGGCTTTTCATCAAGTTTATAAGCCATGTAAATAGATAATGGATCATGATATTCCATCCAATCTTGATCAATGATAATATCACAAATATCTTCATACAGGTTTGGCAATAAACAGAAATTTTCTGCCTCTTCATCTGGTGTATCTATGATTTCGATGCTTGATATGCGTGCTTCAAATTCTAACTCACCAATGAATAACTCCAACATAAAAGCAACCATCGACTCACGACGCTTTTCCTCCACATCTTTTAAAGCCTCGCAATATACTTTGATATCGAGCGTTTTGCTTATTTCATTTATCGTATAATAAACATGAAAATCAGCACCAGTAACTTCTTTATCTTTTATACGTAATATCGTATGTATAGCACGCTCACTTAATGGTGGTCGTACGGCATTAATGATCCAATCTTCACTTAATGCTTGCGGAGCATCCTTTTTTAATAATGCTGTGGCAAACTGCGCATTCTTATTTCCTTGTGGTGTAAAGGTCATTTCATAAAAACCTGTATCACTCATCTCAACTTCCATGCCACACGCGCAAATCGTTTTTAAATGTTCATTTAAATCTTGTAAGAGATGTGTAATCTCATGGTGATCATTTTCTCGTAACGCATGCTCTAGTTCTTCACGGTTTAATATAAAATATTTCCAAAAGTTTTGTACACGATGTTTGATATACATAAGTTATTCCTCACTTGTCCTAAGCAGCATACAATACTGCGTTAAATCATATTCCTCATGAGTAATGGTACTCATCAGATGAAAACCAATTTGTTCATATAATGGTAAATTATCTTTATGATGTGTCTCTAACGTGATATCGCGATGTTCTTTGATTGCTTCCTGTTTTACTTCCTGTAAGAGATGTCCCGCCAAACCATGATGACGCATTGCTTTATCAGTGTATAATAAATCCACATGATAATATGCACCATTCACAAATTCTCTCGTCCATTTGCTAGTAAACATATCCATACAATCAAGAGCATGATGAATACTGCGAATAGAGTGAACACCTACAGCAATTGGTATAAGCTTTATAATTAGATGTAATAATCGCAAACGATATAACAGTGTTTTTTCCAAAGTACTGTCAAAGAGAACCATAACACAATTCAAGTCTTTACTATCCGCTATAAAATAACAATATGGTCTTACTGCCTGTAAATAATGTTTCAGCAGATATGGCAAAGCCCATCGACGTGATGGTTCTGAAGGAAAAATCGTCCGATACAAGTCATCATGAAAGAAATTATCCGCAAAACTATGGTAAATTTCGCTGATTTCATCATCACTTAAATGATATACATGTTCCAAATTCATCTTTTCACATCCATTTCTGCTACCGTTTATTATATCACAGGTGTTAAAACCAGCACAAGTAAGGATAAAGAAAAGATCTTGCGCGCAACAAAACAAGAGCTTTCTTTTTATATTGAGTAATCAATCATGCTACATATGATCAACAGATAAAATGAAGTCTTACACGATAAGATGATGCAAAAAGCCTAAGTCCTCTACTTAATTTAAGCATCAAACGCTAAAGCTAACACACGCAAAACATAAGAAAAAACTTTTATAGCCAAAGACTTATAATAAGAACACCGAAAATGCCATAAGCTCATATACACATTATGTTTTTTGCAAAAAGAAAAAACTGTCTTCGGTTGCTACCGTAAAAGCATAACCGAATTAAGATTCGTTTCTTTCATCAATACAAAAACCAAAAGACGATATCAAACCATTACATTCTCTATCCATCAACTCCTTTTCTTTCGAAAAGGAATTTCATCATGTTACCATAAGGCGCTCTTTTAATTTTAATAATATCTTTTTTTCTAAACGTGATACTTGTACTTGAGATATCTGTAATTTTTTGGCGATTTCTTCCTGTTTCATTCCCAGATCATATCGATAGTGCAATAACAATTGTTCCCGTTGTTCTAAATGCGCAATCTCATTTTGCAAAGACACCTTCATAACAACATCTTCTTCTTTGCGATTACTCACCTTATCCTCCAGCAATATTGGCGATCCATCGTTTTCATAAATAGTTTCATCTAAAGAATAAACAAACTGATTCGCTTCAAAGGCTAAGATAACATCTGCAACATCCATTGACAAAGCGTCGGCAATTTCCTGATAAGTTGGTTCGCGATTCAATTTCTGCAAAAGTTCTTCCTTCTTTTTTGACATTTGCAAATAACCTTCTTTTAATGAACGCGATATGCGCATATTTCCATCATCACGAAAAAAGCGTTTGATTTCACCCATGATGATGGGCACTGCATATGTTGAAAATTTAACTTGATAACTTGTATCGAAATTGTTCAAAGCCTTCATTAATCCAACACATCCAATTTGAAACAAATCATCCATGGCTATGCGTTGACGAGAAAAACGACGAACTATAGAATATACTAACGGTGAGTTCTTTTCTACAAAAATACTTTTTGCTTCTTCATCCCCATCTTTGATTCTTTGAATCAATTCTTCATTATTCGCTGACACATTCATGTTGAATCCGTTTACGTAATGTGACGACAGTCCCTTTTCCCTTTTCGCTTGTAATATGAAAATCATCAGCAAATGTCTGCATAATTGTCATACCCATACCACTTCGTTCTAAGTGTTGTTTGCTGGTGAATAATGGTTGCATAGCTTGTGATATATCGTCGATTCCACAGCCTTCATCTGCAACGATAATTTCTATCTGATTTTCATCATAAGATACATGCACACGAACAATCCCTTCATGATTTCCCTCATAACCATGAATCATCGCATTGACAACAGCCTCTGCCAGCATCGTCTTGATTTCCATACAATCTTCCATGGATAAATTTAATGGCATTAAAAAAGCGATCGCACTCGTTCTGATAAATGCCTCATTTTCCAGATGCGCCAAACATTCCAATGTCATCTTGTTCATAGTTTTACCCCATTTCTTTCCTCTTTCATTAACTGAAAAATTCCACTCATCGCAAAAATGCGATGATTCACTTTTGATAAATTACAAATAATCAACTCACCATGATATTTTTGCAACTGCTTATAGCGAGCTAAAACAAACCCTATACCCGTGCTATCTACAAAACTCACTTCTTCAAAATCCAGTTTGACAGTTTTTGGTTGATACTGATCGATTAAATCGATACATATTTGCTTCAAATTACAAACTGTCAGATTATCCAGTTCCCCATAAAAATAAAAATATAGGGTACCATCTTTAAATTGATGTTTCATCTTTTATCCCTCCGCAGCTCATCTTAGCATGAATTCTCTTATCCTTGGGGATATTCGACAAAGGATGTTTCACTTCGACAATTAGTAATTATTCTGTCACACGAAAAAACGGATATATCTTATCCGTTTTTAATACATATCATCTTCTTGTTCATCAAAGAAATCACTTGCATATTCTTCATCATAATTGGGCATATGATCTGATTGTGCTGCTGATCTTACAACAGCAAAAATCAAAAATAGAAATGCTAATATCACTATAAATCCAATAATGGTCCACATAACACTCATCAATTATCCCTCTTTTCAGAAGTAGTATGCCTTTAATTAGCATCGTTATGATGAGCGTAGCAAACCTTTTTTTGGATATTTACGCAAAAACATCTTTTAAGGCTTTCATAAATAAATCAGTATAATCTAGCGCTGCTACATCATGTGCAGCTTTCAATGCCGTTTCCATTGTATAACCATCACTCATTTTAATTTGCACCTTACCGATAATTTCTCCCTTTTTAAAAGGCGCATGCGTTTTACGTAAGGAAATTTCTTTCGCCGTTTCCTTTGGCTCACTGCCTTTTTCAAACACATAAACTAAATCTTTATCCGTTAACACATCTACTTTTTGCGGCTTTCCATTTTCAATTGGTATTGTTTTCATCTTAGTACCTGCTGCATATAATAAGCCTTGCTGATATTGTGAGAAACCATAATCTAGCATTTGCTTGATTTCCCCATTGCGAACTTTTGAACTAGGCTCTCCCATAACGACCGCTATTAATCGTAAATCTTTCTTTTTTGCGGTAATAGTGATACAGGACATCGCTTGTGAGGTGAAGCCTGATTTCAAGCCATCAACACCGGGATATTGTTTTAATAATTTATTTGTATTTACCAACCAGAAAGCTTTTTCACTATCTTCGCGAATATAGGCATCATATGTTGAAGTGATTTTTAACAAATCATCTCCGCCTTCCTTAATTAAAGCTTTCCCAACAATTGCCATATCTTTAGCACAGGTATAATGCTGTGGATCATGTAAGCCAGTAGGATTCATGAAATGGGTGTTACAAAGATTTAATTTTTTGGCTTTTTCATTCATCATCTCAACGAAATGTTCAGCACTTCCTCCTACTTTTTCAGCCATGGCAACCATAGCATCGTTGGCTGAGGCAATACAAATACTTTTTATCATATCTCTTACACTCATGGTTTCATTTTCTTCCAAGAATACCTGACTGCCTCCCATGCTAGCAGCATATGCACTCGTAGTAACCTCGTCTTTCCAATCCAGTTTACCATCGTGCAAAGATTCAAAAATAAGTAATAGACCCATCATTTTCGTCATACTGGCTGGATATAATTTCGCCTTTTCATTTTTAGCATAAATAACTTTCCCACTTGTATATTCCATTAAGTAGGCGGATTTCGCGTTCTGGGCAATTTGGGGATCGTTTTTTGTCGTTTGTTTTGTTTTCTCATCTGCATGTATACTTGTCAGCATCGTCATGCTCAACACTGCCACCATACAGCAAAGTATCATTTTTTTCATGGTATCAACCTCAATAAAGCCTATGTGAAAGAATAGAAAGATATACCTAAACCCCCTGCAGAAAATAAAAACCGCAAAATATGCGGTCATATTATAAAATTTCTTTTTAAAAGTCCCGTGATGTCAGCCATATGATACAGCCATTTGGGATAGAATGGATATTTGGGATGAATACCATCAAATTCAAACAATTCATCTTTCCATTCGATTAATGTTGTGTTGTCAATAAATCCTATACCCTCTTTTTCACACATCAATTGTAATAGACTATTACACGTTTTAAATACTTCCAGACCACCAATGCGTTCTAATTGACATTGCCCCATAGGAATTAAAGAGTTGACATATAATGTTGTTTCCGGCAATTCTTCCTTTAATGTATGGATATGCTTACGATACAAGGTAATAAAAGAAGTAAAATTATCCCGAAAATGTAGGATATCATTTTTTCCATACTCCAAAATAATCATTTCCGGAGCCATACAAATGGCCCGCTGAATATCCCCCTCAATCATATCCACACAGCGCCCTCGCTTCGCTATAACATTTTTCTTTCGTAATAATCGATAATCCAGAATTGACTCTGCTAATGAATCCCCTAAGATGATGACATTTTCATAATAAGGCAACATCGCATAAATGGCCTTATTTCGTTTTTTTTTCTGAAAGATAATTTACATATGTTTTTTCTTTTTTTGCAGTTGTTGTTTCATTCATGCCACCATTCACCTCAATTCTCCCTAACAACGCACCTTGAACTATATAGTACTGCTTAAATTATATAATATATAGTTGAATTTTCAAGCAATTTGTAGATTTTTGACCGTAAAAAGCAATTATATATAAAAAACATAACAAGAATTCTAAAAACAAATGGTTATATTTTTACCAAATAAATTCTTTTTGTTGTATGATATACTGTTGTTATAATTTAACAAAGCAATATAAAAACAGATGCTTACTAACATCTGCCTTTCACATAATATAAAATATCGTAATGTCTACTGCCATTTTGGAGTTATGAGTATCATATTATTCTAAAATAGTATTTGCAAAATAAGGTGTCTTATGGAGCGCTTTTTGACAAGCAGCAATTGCCATATCTGCCATTTGCAAGCGTATTGCGAAAACCTGATGCATGATTTCATTCATCTTATGAAAATGTCGTTTTCGTAGATGCTCACAATAAAGTGGTTGCAGGGCTTTAATTTCATTAATCATCTCCTGTTTATCAGCCATGATACAAGCTATCAAATTCCAATTCATAGGTTTATTCAACTCTTCATAAATTACCCGCAGGCAATCATTTTCTTCTGTGAAAAGAAGCTGGAAGTATTCATCGAATGTAAACACATCCAATTCACCTATTTTATCAGCTAATGATTGACAACGTTCTTTATTAAATTGATTTTGTACATGCGGAAATATAAAACCAGCAAATAAATCCAACAGCTGCAAACTATGGCGATAATGCTGTAACCCATTCAACATATGATCATCTGCATTTTTCATGAAATCTTTAATCGTTTGATCATCGAGTTGAATACGACTGCCAATGCCGTTTATTGTATTGACAATATGAAATTCATTCAGTTTTTTGACCGCTTTACGGCTTGTCCGCTCACTGACTTCATATAGTGTCGCAAGCTTTGCCAAAGATGGCAATAAATCCCCATTATGATAAATACCTGTTTTGATATCGTTCATGATATCCGTTACTACACGTGCGTATAAATATTCTTGTGAGCGATTGCTGACCCAACTGAATTTCGCCTTTTCCTTTATCGTCATCCCCTGAGTCAAACGTTTGGTATAACTTAAAGTAATATTCTTTATTCCTTTACATAATGCAAAGATTAATTTACGAAGCATGAAATCATTTCCCTTTAATACAAAACGCAGAGCTATCGTAAAGGTTTTCTTCATAGCATCAAAATTGTTTGTTAATTTTTTATGCTCTTCTTCGTTTTGAACAAGCGGTAAAGTAAGAGAATTCATTAATGTTAAAAACAAATCATTTAATATCGGATTATCTAAAAAAGATAATACATAAAGATAAAGATCATATAGGTACTCATAGACGTCAATTTCATTCACCAACTGACGTTGTGATAACGCGATGACCTTTTCTTCTAATCCCTTTATTTGTTCTTTGCTTGCATTACGCATACAAATAACACTAATATCCGGCATGATCCATTCTATGACCGTGAAAACATCATAAATCATTTGGTAAGAGTCTAGCATAGTCTGGCGATATTGTACATTGTTATCAAAATCATTAATATCAAACAACACTTTAGCCGGGCTGCCTTTTTCAAGCACAACATAACCATGACTTTGCAATTTTTGTAATGCTGTGCGCATGGTATTACGCCCAACACCATACGCTTTACATAAGGTGTTTAAAGATGGAAGTTCTTCATTATAACGATATTTTCCATTATGAATCGTATGCAAGATCATGCGGTAAACATACTCATATAATGTCTTTTCTTGTTCCATCTCTACACCTCTTTCCATATATTTCTAATTGTTATAACATATAGTAATATATACCACTCATTTCTATAAAAAGCAACACAGAAACATAACATAAAATAAAAATTACATATACTGTAAACACATATTCGCGATTATTGCCTTTTCTTTCGTTTTATATTGCTTTCACTTGGTATTCCTTACTACCTTTTGTCGTATAACTATATATAATTTTTTAGTAATGTATGGTTGAACATTTGATAGTTTCTAAACATGTGTATGTCGATTGATAATAAGTCTTGCATCAAACTTGAAAATGAAGAAAACTTAAAGTCTAGCATAGCACTGCTATGTATGCTTTGTCTTTTAGCATGAAAAAAAGATCATAAGTGATCTTTCTTACGTATGCATGTTTCTGTAATAATCATATCCAAACACACATCATGTGGTTCTATTGGTACTTTTTCAACCTGTTGACAGTCATAAGCCACACCAATTTTAAGAGCCCTGCATTGTTTCAAATAACGATCATAATATCCTTTTCCATGTCCCAAACGATATAGATGCTCATCAAAGGCTACAATTGGCACGACGATCACATCCAGTTCATCAGCCAAAAGCACTTTTCCTTCGATTGGCTCTTGAATTCCATAAGCTCCTTTTTTCATTTTACAACCTTTATGCCACATGCGAAAACACATGTAAGTATCGTGTAATACTACTGGAAGCCCATAGCTCTTTAGATGTACATCATCTATGCAAACTTCATTGCCATAACTACGATATAAGGCAATGGTACCTTTTAAATATGGTTCTAAGCGTTGGACAATGGCTTTACTTTTGCATGCTATCTCCCTTTGCGTCAAAGCATTACGACGAGCAAGAGCAAGCTTTCGCACAGTTTCTTTCATCATCCGATAGAATCACTCATATCCAGTTTTAACAGCTGGTTTAATTCAACTGCATATTCCATTGGTAATTCTCTGGTAAATGGTTCTAAAAAGCCCATTACAATCATCTCAGTTGCCTGTCCTCGTGATAAACCGCGGCTCATGAGGTAAAACAGCTGTTCCTCACTGATATTAGAAACCGTTGCCTCATGTTCAATCTGACTTGTCTTATTCTTTGAAACATTCGTTGGAATCGTATCACTGCGAGATTGTTTATCAAGAATTAAGGTATCACATTCCACTTTACTTTTCGCCCGTTGTGCCTTTGGACCATGGAATACCAACCCGCGATAATTTACTTCACCGCCATTTCGTGATACGGATTTTGAAATAATGTTGCTATACGTATCTTCTGCCAGATGTATCATTTTCGCACCAGCATCCTGGATTTGCTTTTTCCCAGCTACAGCAATAGAAACACAAATTCCCTTTGCATATGGTTCCGCTAATATACAAGCAGGATATTTCATATTGACACCTGATCCGATATTGCCATCGATCCATTCCATACTGCCATTCGCAAAAACTTTTGCACGTTTTGTAACTAGATTGATAATATTATCACTCCAATTTTGAACAGTGGAATAGCGACATCTGGCATTTTTATGAACGAAAATTTCAACAACCGCCGCATGCAATGAATCTTTTGAATAAATCGGTGCTGTACAGCCTTCTACATAGTGTACATCTGCACCTTCATCTACAATGATCAGCGTACGTTCAAATTGTCCCATACGTTCGGTATTGATACGGAAGTAAGACTGTAGCGGCTTTTCTAAATGAACGCCCTTAGGCACATAAATAAAACTTCCTCCGCTCCAAACGCAACTATTCAAAGCTGCAAATTTATTATCGGTATACGGTACGAGCTTACCGAAATACTTTTTAAAAAGATCAGGGTGTTTTTTTAAAGCTGTATCCGTATCAAGAAAGATCACCCCTTTGCTCTCTACTTCCTCTAACATGTTATGATATACAGCTTCGGAATCATATTGTGTTGTCACTCCGGCTAAGAATTCCTTTTCTGCTTCTGGTATTCCCAGCTTGTCAAACGTTTCCTTAATCGTTTCTGGTACATCTTCCCAACGTTGCTCTGTTTTATCACTAGGCTTGATATAATATGTATATTCATCAAAATTCAGTCGCGAAAGTTCTGGTCCCCAATCCTGGATTGGCATTTCCATAAATTTAGCGAATGCTTGTAAACGATAATTCAGCATCCATTCTGGTTCTTGTTTTATACGAGATATTTCCCGTATTGTTTCCTCTGTTAATCCTTGTTTCGTTTTATAAAGGCTTATATCTTCATCATGAAAACCATATTTATAATCTTCACTAGGTATCTGCATATCACTCATTTTTTAGCCTCGCTTTCCTCAATCAGCTCTTCCATTGCTTTCCAGCCGATCGTAGCGCATTTGATGCGATTTGCTTGCTTTCCTACGTTATGAAAGGCAATCGCCTCCTGTAAAACATTTTCATCAAAATCTTTGCCATCAATCATCTGATAATAATTAGCAATTATTTTTTTTGCCTCATCGATGGTTTTCCCTTGTAAAAGCTCACTCATGATGGAAGTTGAGGAAGTTGAAATGGTGCATGCCACACCATCAAAACGTATATCCTCAATGATTCCATCTGTTATCTTGCTTTGCACATAAATATCATCGATACAAGATTCACTGGCCATATGTTTCTGTAGATAGCCATCCTCTTTCTTCAATTCATGATTTCTGGGATATTCGTAATGATCCATGATGATCGAACGTAGCATCATGGGATCGTTCATGAAATTATTCATCTTACTTCCTCCTGCTAGAAAAATACATCTAAACATGTTTCCATAGTTGCATTTGCGCATACAGCTAAGAAACGATCAATCTCTTCTTTGGTATTATAGAAATACAAACTGGCACGAATCGTCGCACTTGTCTGTAATACTTCATTTAATAATTTAGCACAATGTTGTCCGCTTCTTACGGCAATACCATTTGCATTAAAGAAGGTAGCCGCATCTTGTGCAAACACCCCTTTCACATTAAAGGTGATGATGCCGGTATCATTGTTTTCATTGTAAAGGATAATATTATCCATCTGTTTCAATCTGGCTACAGCATACGCATGCAATTGTTGTTCATAACGATGGATTTCTTCCATCCCAATTGCCTGCAGATAACGTATGGCTGCATGCAATCCAAAAATACCTTCGATTGGTTGTGTACCACTTTCAAATTTATAGGGGGCATCCTTTAACTGGATATTTCCACAAACATCAAAACGTGCATTACTGTCACCGCCCAACAGCATTGGTTCCATTTGCGCAAGTAATGCTTTTTTGCCATATAGGATACCAACACCAGTAGGTCCACACATCTTATGCGCAGAAAACGCCAGAAAATCACAATCCATATCTTTAACATCGATTGGCATATGAGGCGCACTTTGTGCAGCATCAACAACAACGATAGCTCCATAACGATGGGCCAGGGCGCAAATTTCCTTCATTGGTGCGATATAGCCAAGTACATTGCCAATATGTGCTAATGCAATAACCTTGACACGCTCATTCATCATTTGTTCCAGCATGTCCATATCGATGCGTCCATCTTCTTGTAAAGGGATGTAGGCTAAGCTAGCATGACATTTGGTAGCCACACGCATCCACGGCAATACACAAGAGGCATGCTCTGCCTCACTGCTTAAAACGATGTCGCCTTCTTGCAGCAAACGTTCTCCAATACCGTAAGCCACCATGTTTAAGCCAGCTGTAGCACCTGATGTGTAGACAATTTCTTCACTTTCCGCATGTAAGAAAGCTGCCACATCTTCTCTTGTCTGCTGATATTCCTGATCTACAAAATAACTGAGATCATAATCTCCACGGTGTGCATTGGCACCATACTCTTCATAATATTTAACAACAGCATCAATCACAGCACGTGGTTTTAACGTCGTTGCTCCATTATCTAAATAAATTAATGGATGTTGCTGCATCATTTTTCCTTGCAACATTGGAAAATCCTGACGGATGTTTTCTACATTAAGCATGCAATCCCACCCTCTTTTCGATTTCATTTTTCATTTCATCATGATATGTCGCATCATCAAACAAATCACTGATAGGCATTAAATAGCCGACTGTCAAAAGACCTAATGCTTGTGAACGGCTTAATCCGCGTGATTGTAAATAATATAATTGATTTTCATCCGGTTGCCCAAGCGTCGTCGCATGACTTGCCTTTACATCATTTTCATCAATGTAAAGCACAGGCACAACTTCACTGTTGTGATGATCACTCAAAGTCAAAACGTGTGTTGTCTGATGCGATTCGCTGG
>ENA-ORTD01001441-ORTD01001441.1-human-gut-metagenome-genome-assembly--contig:-NODE-1441-length-16631-cov-4.996079_pt1 | contig 16631 bp, 8 predicted proteins | sample MGYA00241907_ERZ509178 | MGnify/ENA primary metagenome ERZ509178 (study PRJEB26280, sample SAMEA2338793) | human gut metagenome | biome: human gut; feature: human-associated habitat; material: faeces...
CCCCCGCCAATACCGAGTTTGAGTTTATGACCGGCAACTCCATGGCCAACCTGGGCTCGGGCGTGTACCCCTACACCATCTACAACATGGAAACGACCGGGAATCTGGCAGAGCAGTTCAAGTCGCTCGGATATTCCACCACGGCCATGCACCCCAACCACGCAACCAACTGGAACCGCGAGAACGTCTACAAGGACTTTGGCTTTGACCAGTTCCTGTCCATCAACGACTTCCAGGGAGCCGACACCCTGCGCGACATGGTGACCGACCAGGCGACCTACGACAAGATTCTTGAGCTGCTCGACCAGAACGCCGATCCGCAGTTTATCTTCGACGTGACCATGCAGAACCACTCGGGCTACGACACGGGCCTGCTGCCGGTCGACAAGCAGATGCACCTGAATATCGACACGACCGATCTGGACGCCAAGACCGTCGAGGACGGCACGCTCTCCGATGTCGACGAGTATGTCTCGTGCATCGAGCAGTCCGACCAGGCGCTGCGTTACTTCCTCAACGCCCTGAACAAACTCGATCGCAAGGTGGTCGTGGTGTTCTGGGGCGACCATCAGCCGTTCTTCCCGTCCAAGTTCAACGACAAGTGGTTTACCGACGAGGACGACGCCACCCACCAGGAGCGCCTGTGGCAGACCGATTACATCATCTGGGCCAACTACGACGTTGCCGGCTGCGACCAGACGAGCGAGATCGATGACCTGTCCACCAACTACCTGTCAACGCAGCTTATGCAGCTGATCGGCGCCCCGCTGACCGACTACCAGAAGGCGCACATGACGCTGCGCGAGTCGCTGCCCGCCATTAACTCGGTCGGCTACGAGGACGCCAGCCTGCGCTGGGCGCTCTCCTCCAACGTCACCGGTGACGACGCTGCCGCCGCTGCCGCCACCAAGGCGCGCGAGGATTACGCCAAGATGCAGTACTACGAGATGTTCCGCGACGGCAAGAACGTCTACACCGAGCACTTCCAGACCGAGGCCAACGAGACCGACCCCAACCTGGCACCGGGTACGACCAAGATCAAGTAGCGACTAGCTGCGAGTTCACAACTGAAACGTCTGTCCGGGCGGAGGTATGTAAGGTTCCCTGCTCGGACAGTCCTGCGCAAGACGGAGGCCACATTAAGTGGCCTCCTTTGCGTGCGGAACTCGCGATGAACCTTATATGCCTTCGCCTGGACAGACGCCCTGATGTTGGGGCGTGGCTTGTCTTGGGTGTATCGCCGAACATATATAAGTTGAAGGCCACGTTATGTGGCCTTCTTTGTTTGCGGAAAGTGTGTCCCGGAATTCTTGTCTGGAATGGGATGCAGTTTCCGCTTGGGACCTGATTGGGAAAGTGTGTCCCACTATTCAGCTGGATTCCAGGATGGATTTTCCGGATGAGGGCTTGACGGAAAATGTGTCCCGTTCCGGGCGCTAATTGTGGGATGCAGTTTCCGCTTGCGGAGTCTCCACTCAACAGAAAACCCGGGTGGCCTGTTTTTGGCTACCCGGGTTTTTGGGTTGTCGATATGTTCGACTGGCTACTAGTGGGTCTTGCGGCGCTTGATCAGCATGATGAGGGCTATCACACGAGCGTTGCTCCCGCTGCTGCTGCGGTGGCGACTAGGGCGAATGTTTGGTCGCCGGTGTTTGCGAGGTTCTTCGCTGTGGTCGTAGTCTTGACCTTGGTGTCGGTCTTAGCTCCGTTGTCGGACTTGGGCTTGTCCGGGTTCGTCGGGGTCTCAGGAGTCTCGGGGTCCTTTGAGCCTTCGGAATCGGTTGGGCCGGCGGTGTTTACCAGCGTATGGTCCAGGAACTTCTTGGCGCCCGCACTTGCCTGTGAGAACAGGCGGCGCGTGCGGATCGGGGTGGCATTCACCGTTGTGGGCGCCGTCTCCTCGGCCTCGATATTCCCGAGCGTCGTGCCGGTGTCGAGGCCCACCTCGTTGTATCCCACGTGGCAGTAATACTGCGCACCGTCATCGTCTGCGGTCAGGTCAATCTCGAGCTTTGAGGCCGTTCCAGCCGCGAGGTTGCCATCGGCACCCACGAGCTTAAACTCAGTCTCGCCACGGCCCTTGCGGTACCAGGTATACGACGGTGCCAGCTCCGTTTCACTTCCGTCGGCATTGCGCTGCGTCACATGGCCAATCGCCGAGAGCGTCAGCTTGTCTCCCTCCGCGCACTCGACCGAAGAGACATACTCGAGGGCCGACCTCTCCGCTGTATCCGCCGCAGGTCCGCTCACGGTCATCGTCATGCCGTCGGGCATGGTCTTGACCGCGATGATTGCCGAGCGAATACCCGTCTCAATCGTAGATCCGTTCTTAACGGCGGCAATGGCAAATCGATACTCCGTATTGGGCTGCAACCCGTCCCAGGTAAGCGAGGTCTTCGTATTGTCGGCGATCTTCCAGCTGTTGACGACCGCGTCTGCCGCATTGCTCTGCAGCATGCCCACGCCGTAGCTAAAGCCGTCCTTCTTTGCGAGCACATCGTCCCAGCTAAAGGTGATGCTTGCCGAGTCAACGGCGTTTGCCGTAAAGCCCGTCACGGCCGGTGCCTCGGGCATCTCGACGTCTTTAACGTCATAGCCCACGATCCAGAACTGATCGGTGTCCTTGGTGCCGAGTTTGTCGCCCGAGCCGTCCTCGAACTTGTTGACATCCACCGCGTTGACGCCCAGGCGCCACGCAAAGCCGTACTTGCCCTGCGCGGCCTCGGGCAGGTTGTCGACGGTGCCGCCGTATTCGGTCGATTCACTCGAGGAGTTACCCGTAGTAAAGCCGGCGTTGGCACCAAAGCACAGGCCGCCAAACAACTCGTGCTTTGCGAGCTTCGCGCCCATGACAACGCTGCCGTTCAGCGTCAAGCCGAGCTCGAGCTCCTGCTCCTTGCCCTCCTCGACTTCGATGGTCTGCTCAATGCTCGCCCCCGACTGCGCGGCGGCGCCGTTAAACCCATCGTGCGTGTAGGCGCGCGTTACGCCAGGCTTGCCCAGGCCAAAGGAATCCCCAACGGGAGTCTCGCCGTTGAGCGTCGTTTGATAGGTTCCGGGTTCTCCCGACCGGTTGGTCAAAAAGTAGCTGAGCGGCGTCATATTGTGCTGTTTGGCAATGCGGTCATAGGCCTCGACATTAACGACCGAGGTCTGCGCGCCGAGCGACACGGGCGCCGCCATCACGCCCTTGCCACCAGTTTCCTCATTTTCGATCTCATACTCGTAATAGACCATCGGAATCGTGTAGAGCACGGCCTTGTCACCCTCGCCGGCATGCGACTCATAGCTTACGCTTGCGCTGACCGTGCGCTCGCTCCGGTAGTCATAGCATCCCTCGGCGGCAAAATCGACTGAAGCATTCATCGCGACCAGGGGCGGACCGGTCTGCACCTCGACGGCAACGCCCAACTCGGCGCCAATGGTATAGCCCTGGGATGTCCCCGTGCCCTTTTCCTCTCCGTATGACGTGCCGCCCAACACCAGATAGCCGTATGCCTGCTCCAGATCCTCAACATAGGGCGCATCCTGCAGCACGGCAAGCACGCGCGGGTTGGTATAGACCTTGTAGCGGTCCTTGTACGTGATCTTGACGCTGTCGTTGTCGACATCGGGCAGCGCGAGCGAGATAAATGTGCCGTAGGTAGTGCCGCGACGGTTGCTCTCGCTAATCACCTGCTCCTCGCCGCGGCGCACCTTTCCGTTCTCGTCGAGCGAAAAATGCGAGGCGGTCATCCAATAGTAGTCATCGTTCTTGCGCAGGTCCTCGTCGCGGTGCTTGCCCACCACAGCGATAAAGCTCTCGTTATAGCGGTCCGAACCCGAGACGCTGCCCGCCTTGACGTCGCTGATCCACACCTGCTCTATACCCTTGTGGTCATGCTTGTTGCTGCTGTTGTATTGCTGACCGCTCATGCTCATGGTTCCGACCATGGACCCCAAGCCCTGAGCCCCGCTCTGTGCCGTGTTGCAGGCAAAGTCGCGGAACACATCGCCGCCCACGAGCACCTCGTCGACCGCCAGCTGCTCGGACAGGCCGTCAAGGTTGGCAGTGGCAAGGGCAATAGGCGCCAAGGTGCACGGATAGCGCTTATCCTGAGCGCTATCCTTCCATGCGCTGTTGGGCACATGCATCAGCCCATAGGAGGCGAGGAGCCCGTCTCTGTATTCCTTGCAATCGGAAAGCTTGAACTCGCCAGACTCCGAGTCAAAATACGCGTAGCGGTACAGCGCGCCGTACAGCCCCTTGCTGCCGTCAGAAGCGCCGTAATCAAAAGCGCTGCGTTGCCAGTCATAGCCCGCAAGAATAAGGCCCGTGACGGTTTCACCCGTCTTCTTTCCTTCTTCATCGTAGGCGGCAAACGTGCCGAACGTCGCATTCGCAGCGACCATGGTCTTGCCGTTCGCGGAGAGGGAGATTGCGCCCGCGTCGCCCAGAGCATCGACATGGACGAGCGCACCCTTGGATGCATCCCACGAAAACAGCTCGCAATGCGTCGACTTATCAATATTCTTCTTGCCGTAGGGTGCCGAGACCACGATGGCGAGGTCATCGCAAAAATCGCGATCGAGGTCGCCGGCCGCTAGCGAAACGACAGGAGCTGACTGAAGCTGCGTCCAGGAGTCGTTCCCGCCCTTGTTGTGCGTGGTGTAGTCCGCGGCGTTACCGGCATCGATCTTGACGACGCTTTGCTTCCAGTTGCCGCCCTCCAAGTCATACATGTCGACTACAGCCTTGCGCACGCCGTTCTCGTCGACATAGCAGCCCGCGTAGACAAAAAGCTCGTCGACGCCGTCGCCATCGACATCGCCCGCCTCGACATCAAAGACGGCGTCGTGCTCTTGCAGGTAACCGGCATCCAGGTACTTAAAACGGCCTTCGTACATCATATTAGTGTTGACCGTCACCGGCAGGTGTGTGTCGAGAGTGCGCGTACGCCCGTTGCTAAACGAGTAGAGGACCAGCTCAACCTTTCCGGCGTATGACTTGCCGTCAATCGTCGTGGAGGAACTGTCGCCGTAGGCACGGAGCTCGGTAACGCGGCTCTTTTTGCCCGTGCTGGCGTCGCTGCAGAACTCAACACTCGTGGCGTGAATGCCCGAGAAACCGTTGTTTTCGTTGGCGAGTACTGTTGAGGACTCATTGTTGCTTAGGTACGACCAGGTGCCGCCACCGTAGTCGCTATGCTTGTAGAGATCGCTGTTCGTATCGAAGTTGTTGACGTTTTGCCAGAACTTTGCGGCGCCCCACACACTTCCATAGCCATCGAAGAGTTTGCTGCTGCCGCCAATGTCACCGCGCTCGACGTTCTCGAGCTTTCGCGCAGAGTGTAGCGATTGCCATGGCTACCGTTAGCTGCCATATAGACCTCGCTGCGCGTGGCAAACGTCGTGGGGGTATCAGTGGAATAGGGGCCAACGGTATCGGCCGGAATGTCCTCGCTCGTGCCCAGACCCAGGGCTTGATAATCCTGCTCGGTCATATCGGTGATTGCGGGCGCGTCTGCCGCCTGGGCAACCTGGGGCGTGGCCGTGAAGCAGGCGACGCTCGTGGCGATCAACGCAGCAAGCGCCGCCGTCCCAACAAGCGGGATTTTCGACAGCCTACGGATACGGGGGTGTGGAACGTACATGAGGGACCTCGCTTTATTCGAGTGGAGTGGACTCATTTTTGCAAATGATACATCCGATGCCCGATATCACGTGTCTCATTTTCGCCAACGGCGTGTCTCATTTTTGAGAATCCGAGATGCCGCGGAAATCTTATCCCAGCTCAAAGGCCATTTCTGGGATGTATTTTCCGTCGAGTGCCTCATCGGGAAACTGCATCCCATTTCAAGCGTCGATTCTGGGACGCACTTTCCCCTTAGACCCTCAACCGGAAACCGCATCCCACTTTGAGCGCAAATTCCGGGATGCATTTTCCGCTTGAGCCTCATTGGGAAACGGCGTCCCACTTTGAGGGCTGATTGTAGGATGCATTTTCCGGTTTTGCTCTCATTAGGAAAATGCATCCCGTTTCTTGACCGAATAATGGGACGCAATTTCCCGTTGGAGCGCCTTTGGGAAAGTGTGTCCCACTTCGACCGCCCAGAGTGGGATGCACTTTCCGCAAAGCACCTCAACGGGAAACTACGTCCCATTCCAAAGGCAAATTCCGGGACGCATTTTTCGAAAGCCTGCCTATCCGGAAAACCCGTCCCACTTTGGACGCATCCGGGCACGGAACCATCGACCTATCAGGCCTCCCATCAATAAAGAGGCGTCCTCCCGGACGGCGGGGCACGAAGTTCATCGCGAGTTCCGCACGCAAAGAAGGCCACTTAATGTGGCCTTCGTCTTGCGCAGGACTGTAGAGCAGGGAACCTAATATTCCGCCGCCGGGCGGGCGAAACATTTTGAAGATGGACCTAGCGTTTATTCCTTCGGGACAAGATCAGCGCAGCCATGAAAGCGATAATCGCTAGCGTTAGCAGCGTCAAAAGCAGAGCGAGCGAGTTGTCGCCCGTCGCAGCCAGGCCAAACAGGCTGGGCTTTTTGGAGCCAGCGGGCTGCGCAGGAATTGTTTCGCCATCGTCCTCGGCGGTGATCTCCCAGCGAATGGTCTTGTTTGCGTCGGCAAGCTCGTTGCCCACCGACGTCGGGACACTCAGCTGCAGATTGAGCACCGTGCTGCCATCGCTCGTGAACGCGGCGACCTGCGTGGGATAGGCGAACACGCTGCCCGGCGTTCCCGTCTGGAGCCAACCGTCAGACGCATCGCCAGCCGACGCCGTTAAGGTAATAATGGGCGACAGCAGGTGTGCCGTCTCGTGATCGACAACGGCCCGCACAAACACGCGTACCTGGGACTTTACGCCCATGGCACGAACCTCAATCTGTTGCTCGCGCACATCGCCGGGCATTAGATCTTTAAAGGCGGGAAACAGATCGGGCTCCCCCGAGGAGCCCGTCGCCCCCGATACCGTCAGCTGGTGCGCATTTCCGTCATAGGCAATCGCGGGAGTCTCGGCAAACGCGCGGGCAGGAACGGCGAGCGCGACCATGCAGAGAATGGCCGCGACCACGCAACGCACGGAGCGCGCAACGCCTTTGCGAATCGGGAACGCCATACTCACGCACCTCCGTGCGGCGGCACCAGCACGCCATCTTTGACCGTACAGTTCCATGCCTCGGTGACCGCATCGTCGGGCGTGGACTGAATCGCCTGGGTCGAAATGTCGACGACTAGGTTTTTACCGTCTGCCTTCTTCTCGGACACGCTCTTGATGAGCACGCCCGTCTTGTCGAGCGGCTTAACAGAAGACGTCCAGTAGTAGAACCCGTCGCTCGCAAGAACCCAAGACGAAGGGCTGTTAGTGGCGGCGGCATCGCCTTTATCGCCCCACTCAATGGTGTAGTCGGTGCCGGCAACCGGCTCATCCCACAGGCGCGCGCCATCCTTATCCTGCCAGTAGATATCCACCGCGACACGCAGGTATGCCGGAGCCGAGCCCGTGTTTTTTACCGAGACATCCCTTTTCACGTTGTCCTTGCGCGTCTCGTCCACCGAAGGCGCCACCGAGCCAACGCCAAACTCGTTGACCAGCACGCCCGTAACCGAAAGCCACGCAAAGGTGCCGACGACGCCGGCCAAAAGGAGGACGCCGACAAGGAGGGCAACGATCCGCTTGCGCTTAGTCATCCTGGTCCTCCCTCCTCAGCGTGCCGTTTTCCCAAACATTCTTGGCACGCGAGCCGCCATCGACCCATTTGTCCTTCGCGCGCGTGTTGACGCACGTCACCACGGTGTCGCCCGCACTCGAGGCGGACGAAATCGTCAGCTCGGCAGATTTACCGGGCGCCTTGCCCGGCGTGCTCAGCTCGCCCTCGTAGCGCCATGCCCAATTCGTGTCTTCCTCGACGGTATAGATGCCCGTCGGCGCGGCAAATTGCACGCTGCCGACATACCAGGTCTCGCCGTCTTCGTCGCGCCTCTCGCTAACTTTCACCTCGACCATGCGCGTCTCGGCAGGAGAATCCTCCGACGCCTTGCGTGCCACCTTAAAGCGGAACGTTTGTCCCATGGCGCTAGCATCGGTGGTCTTTTTGACGATCGTCAGCGCATGGGTCTTGGCGAAGTCGAACACGGCATTGCCGTCGCCTTGCTTGCCTTCGCCCGTCTTCTTGGACTCCAGGCGGTTGGCCAAGTCGAACGAACCGTTACCCGAGCCCAAGCTGTAGAGCGAGACATACTGGTCGTTAACGGGTTCCTCCGTCATGGACGCATCAGGACCGTAGCTCGCCCGCTTAACGGTAACAGTCAGCTGCGTCCCCATAAACGGCTCGGCGAAGCAGGCCTTAAACGGCGCCTCGTCGGCGTTGTTGTCGACTGTGTTGGCGGCGTTGGGATCGAGCAGCCACTTAAGCTGCGCGGTCATGGCTACGGGTCTCTCGGTATCGGACGTATCGTTGGCGGCCACTCGATACGTCACGGGATACAGGTCCATGTCTCCCTTGACCGGCTCGTCCTTAAACTCATCCCAAGACTTCGCAGCGCCACCGTCAGGCACATATCGCCATTCCAGGAAGAGTTCGCGCACGTCACCGCTGGTCGCCTGTTCATCGAGCAGCGCGACGATCTTGGAGTGGGCGTCTGGGTCGTATGCCACGGACTTTTTCTCCATCTCGGGATTGCCGTTGTCGTCATAGACCGGGTTGCCGCTCTCATCCACCTTGGGAACATCGACGTTATGGACAAAGCCGGCGCCCGTCGCGCGCTCGCCGTCCGAGTCGACCGTCGCCGTAAAGACGACCGACCCATCGACACCGTGATAGCGAACCTTATACGGCGCGATCTTGTACACCGCGGTGTAGGTCACGCTCTCAAAGGGCTCGCTGCCCTCGAGGGGATACTTCTCGTCATCGGTCAACAGGGTGTATTTGCCATCGGGTTCGTAGTCGCGCGACCAGCCGACAAAGTCGTACTTGGCGCCGTCAATGCCCACAACCTCCTTGACAGCCTTGACCTCAAGAGAAATCTGGTCGCCGGAATCAGTACGGCCGAGACCGCGGACAAGAGCAGGATTCGCGAGATTCGAGTCGATGTTCGATTGAACGGTAACCAGGCTGGGACGGTAGACCGGGTACAGCTCCATGGGGGCCTTGACCACGGTAGAAGCACTCACCATACGGATGCCCTCCGACCAAGCGACATAGCCCTTGCCAGGTGCCGGCTGGGCTTCCGTCCAGCCCACGAAGACGTTGAACGCACCTGTATCCGCATCGATAGTGCTGATGTCATAAGTGGGCTTCGGGATGCCGCCATCAAGGTTGCCGAGCATATCGCCTTGCTGAGCAACTTTGCCATCCACATCTTTGGCATTGAGATGATACACGACCGCCAACGGCGAATAGTACGCCACAAATGTATAGGGCCCGCCGGGTTCCACCTGATAGGAATACGAGTTATCGCCGTTAGGTTCGAGCTTTTTAACTTCGCCATTCGGAAGCTCGATCTCAACCTTCTGCAACTTATACAGCTTACCGCCTGCTTTATAAACCGACGTCGTGACGTCAGGGGTCACCGTTGCCGTAGCAGGGTCGGTACCCGCGTTGATAACGGGATCGATGTCATACCTAGGCACATTGACCTTATCCGTGCCATCAAAACCTGCGCGGTGCAGGTTGGTGGTGTAGTTGACGTCGTACTTTGCGTAGACGGGATAGGCATCCTGACACTTGGTGACCTTGGAGTCATCCGTCGCCAAGTATGGCGCCGCCTTTTCCGGATCGCTCGTCACATAGGGGTCGTTGGCGACATCATAGATATAGTTCCAGACGTCAGAACCCTTCTGGACCTCGGCGGTCGAAATCCAGCCCAGGAACTTATAGCCCGGCACCGCCATCTCGGCATCGGTCGGGGAAGCTTCGAGGGTCAAGGGGCTTTCATAAGAACCAGTTGGCTCATCCTGCGGGTCCCCTGTTGCCTCAACCGAAGTGTTCACGTGCGGGTAGTAATACGTGTACGTAGGGTCTGATCCATTCACCTTATTTTGCAGCAGGTTGCTTTCGTAACGACGCGTAGCGGCCTTCAGGATTGTGTTGTCCTTGTTGTAGAAGTTAACGTCTGTAGTAATCATCGCACGAACATAATACTTCGTATCGAGATCCAGCATCGTGCTTTCGATGGGATTTTTCACATACGTCCAGCAGCCATTGCCGCGCTCAAGCGTCCAGAAATTCAGGCGATAGCGATCATTCACCAGTTTGACCGTTACGTTCAGCGAAGCCGAAGTCCAGGTATCGCTTAGCGTTGCAGCGCCTGGAAAATCGGTATCGGCATAGAGGTCTTTTAGAGTATCGGCTCCCGTATCGTTTTTAACGTTGTGCGAGTACGCATTAAGGGGACTCACGACAAGGGTTTCCTTCGTGAAGCGCGTGTCACACGTTTCGTCATACCTATCCTTTATACCGTGGTCAACATGCTCCGGACCCCAGTGGACGACGTTTTCACGCACGAAGGTGCTGCCGACGTTTTCCTCAAAGGGCGTTTGATAGCGATTCCAAACGGAACAAAGTAGCTTGCTGTCCGTAAACCCATGGTTGGTATAAGCCCGGACGTAATAATCCACTCGGTACTCAAAGCGGGCGATGTAGGTGTGCGGCACGGTTAGATCGACGTCGACAGGGAGTTTGTAGCTCGGATCACGGCTTACGCGCACCTCCACCTCGGACCCATCCGCATTTTGCTTGTTTTCATACCAGCCCAGGAAGCGATAGCCCTTGGGCAGCTCGTCGTCCTCGGATATAGCTTTGCCGGATACGTCAAGCACCTGCACGGTATACGTGCTTGTGCCATCTTTTGCAGTCTCAACCTTAACGTTAGTTTTGCCCACACCGTCGCGCTGGGTCACATCACCGAGCGTATCCTGCTCATTGCCCTCGAACACCGTCATGATGTTCGACACGTAGTCGCTGTACACCGGGTAGAAGTCAGTTGGACGGACAACGGTGATCTCGCTACCCGCAGGATAAAAAGCTCCCTGATTTTTAAGATCGGCTAACTCAGTCGAGGTGATGGCGGCATAGGCGCCATTCATGCTCTTATTGGCGTTCGGCTGCGTGGTCCATCCAATAAACGTCGCGGTTGTCGACAAGCTGCCACGATCCTCGGGGGCAGCTGGCGTCAAACCGACGCCATAGCGGTACCAATCCGTCGACTTGTCATGCGCGACACCGCTCCGGTAATCGAGCGTCTCGCCCTTAACGTTATAGAACAGCACCTGCGCCTCGTATGAAGCGATAAAGAGGTCATTGCCCTTGAAGCCCTCGCTCTTGGCATGGTCCTTGCCGTTGTCGGCAGTGTAGCTCGAGGACGCCTCGTGCTTCGTGTTCTTCTCGACACGCTTGCCGTCCTTAACAGCAGCAGCATCGGTCTTGCCGTCAAACCAGCTGTTGTCTTGGTCAGTGCGATTCACACGCACATCGGGCTCGCGGAACCAGCCCATAAAGCGGTAGCCGCCGTTCGCCTCGCTCAGCCCCGCGGGCTTTGCGGAGGTTTCCTGCCTGAACGTTACCGACGTATCGCCCTGGGCCAAGCCCTGGGCCGTTCCCGCCAGCACGGCGCTCACGGCAAAGGCGTACGGATCCGAGGTCTTCTGATCAATACCGAGTTTGGTCGCCTCGATTGTCGCGGTGCCCGCACCGGGAAAATCAATCGTCGCCTTAACGCTCTGGCCATGCACGGGGATATTCAGTCTGTAGTCCATCGCCCACTCGTTGGCATGCGAACCGCCCAGGGCCTCATCGTTAGCGGTCGAGCGCATGGTGCCGGCACAGAAGTCGTAGTCGTGCTCCTCCCACAGCTCGCGCGTGGCGTAGCGCCCGTCGTCCCACGGGCCGTAGCCGTCGCCCTTGGTGGTACCGTCGCCACCAAAAGAGGGGATCTTTTTCTTAGCCGCGGTACCCTGGCTGCTGCCGTTTAGGCTCACGCTCGGCTTAAAGTAGCACTCGGTGACCGTGGCGTCGCCCTTGTTGGCGCGCGCAGCAATACCGCCCAGGTTCACGTCGTTTTGGATGATGGGGATCACGGCGATGGGGTTGTACTGGCGCGAGCTCAGGTCACCTGCAAAGTGGCTGCGGACGAGCTCATTGCCTTCTTTGGTTAAAATACGACCCGCCAGGCCACCCGTCCACGCGCGCGTCACGGCGACAACGCCCACGTACGACGCGGCATAGCTGTAGCACTGGGCCGTCGAGAAGCAGTCGATAATCTTGGCGTCGCCTGCCATGCAGCCCACAAAACCCGAGGCGTACACGTTGTTGCCGCCCAGGGCGCCAACGGCCACATCGTATTTATTGGTGACGTCTGTCATGCCCTTCTCGGCAATCGAGCCATCCTCGTTGCGCTTAGGCGTAACGCGGCAGTACTCGATGGTCGAGTTCTTGACGTAGCCGGCAAACGCCGCCATATACAGGCCCTCGCCGCCGATCGCCTGCACACCTGCAGTGGTGTTATGAACGGCTCGACCGCCGCGCACCTCGCAGTTGTACAGGTTGCAGCCCTCCAGCTCGCCTGCGATCATGCCGCCTTCGAAACCAGCGTTCGTGATAACGTTGAGCATGTTGTTGGCGCACGTAACGTGCAGGGTGCTCTCCATGACCATGACGTTTTCGAAGCTGGTGTTGACGGCCTTGCCCACGATGATGCCGCCGCGGAAGTCCGCCCAGATGTTGGCGTCCTCGACAAGGAAGTTCTTGATGGTGGCGCCGTCGGTCTCGGCAAAGAAGCCCGTGTCGCGCTCGGGGTCCAAGACCTTATTCTCGTAGTTCAGGCCCTTCACGGTATGGTTTTGACCGTCAAAGACGCCCTTAAAGGGATGCTCCTTGTTGCCAAAGGAGAGGTGCTTGACCGTATCCGCAACAATGGCGTTCATATCATCATCGTTAAGAACGATATCGTTATCGAGATAGACGCGCCACTGCGACGTGTCGCGTTGACGCGACAGCGCGACGCACGCCAGGAAGTCGTTCCTGTTTGTGATATGGAATTCGGTCTGATCCTCGGCATGCGCTGCCGCCGGCAGCACCATAACGCAGCAAAGGGCGACTGTCGCCACGGCAACCAGCCTGCCGATCACACCTCGGTTCATATTCTTAATCTCCATGGGCTAGTTCGCCTCCGGCCAGCCCGCGACGTCGAGCACGTCGAGGACGGTATCGTTTGTCTGCTGATTGTTGGCCTGCACGGCCTGGACGTCGATATCGAGCCTGAACGAACCGTCGCGCGCGGCATCGTGGTAGTCACCCACAAAGCGCAGCGAATCCATGAGGCTTTCCGTCATGGCGCCGGAATCGAGCACGCCCCCGCGTCCGGCCAATCCGCGGTAGTAGTACCACCCATCGCCGCCATCGATCCACGGGGACCCCTCGCCCGCGTTCACGTGAAAGGCGACATTGCCCGAGGCATCCGCACTCGAACCGTCGGGTGCCACTGACGTCATGCGCAGGCGAGCGCGAACGTACTCAGGCTGCGCTCCGGCGTTCTCCACGCGCACGATGCGGCTGATGTCAGAGCCCCCGGCCTTGGTGTCGGGATAGTCCCCGTGCTCGTCGGCCTCAAACGGAATCTCCTCGCCCCGCTCGTTTAGGGTGTATTCGCAGACTCGTACCTTCACGCTGCCAAACGATAGGACGTTGTTCGCCGGAACCATATCAACGGTAAAAGTCAGCGTGCCGCACAGGCACGCCAGGGCCAACAGCGCCATCGCGGCAAGCGCCAAGGTGCGTTTCTGATTGTCGGAAAGATTGTTGAGCATTACGTTCGCCAATCGTCGATAAAAAGGGGACCGAGATCCCAACCCGAATATAGGGGTTGGGGAGCGGGTCGGGATCTCGGTGGGGGATTAAGCCAGATCCGCAGCCCAAGCCTTGGCCTGGTCGATGGCGTTCTGGGCACCAAGCTGGTCAGCGCCGAAGATGTAGCAGGAGACCGTCATAGCAGGATTTTCAACGACATCCGCGCTGTTCATGGCAGCCGGGATATGCACGGTGCTGAACAGCTCACCGGTGTAAGCAGCCTTGCCATCAGCGGGAGCAAGCTGGGCAGGAGCGTCGGTTCCGCCAGCGGTATACATGAACAGACCGCTCACGTACTGGCCTTCGTTACCGTTGGTCTTCACCTGGTCAGCAGCAACCGGCTTCCAGCCATTGTTAAGATTGAAGTACGGAGTCTTAGCAAGCGCGCCTTCACCGTCCTTCACGATGGCGTTCTTCACGTAGATGAACACATAGGACTTATCAGAGTCCTTGCCGATACCGACGTTGGGGTTCTTATTGATGTTGGTGTCGGGAATCATCTTGGAGTCCTTCACCCACTTGGTCTCAAACAGATAACCATCCACTGAGGGGTCCGTGGGATCAGTGCCGGGCTTGTCCGGCTGATTGGGGTCGGGCTTCACTTCGGGCTTGTCGATGCTACCCACCGTAAACTCGTTTTTCAGGGTCTGCGTAGCCGACAGCCATGCATAGGTGCCCACGCCGGCGGCCAGTACCAGCAGCAGCAAGGCGGCAACTATGCCGTAGCGCTTTTTCTTCTTGTTCTCCATCGTTCTCTTCCTTTCGAGAATCGCCTTCCCCGGCAACGGCCCTTGCCGCCGCCGGCACCTCTCCCTGCCGCTATGGACGCCGCCCCCTCGCATGCGCGCGGGCATGCTTGCACGCAGGCTCGTCGGGAACCAGCCGGTCGAGCACAATCGACGCCGCGGCCAGCAGCGCCAGAACGGCCACCACAACAAGCAAACCGGGCATCGTCGTGCAATATGCGTTAACGAAGCCCAGGTAAGGGACACAAAGAGAGACGACGCCGATCACGCGTGAAAAAGGCGTCTGCTCGGCGTCGTGCGCGATGGTTCCATCTGCATTTTTGTTTGCGATTCCCTGCGTGCCGATCGTCTGCGCCACAGGGTCGACCTCGTACACCTGGTGAGTCACCACGGCGCCGTCCGATCGGTAAAAAGTTGCATTGTCGCCCACGGCAATATTCGTTGGGTCAACCTGGTGAACAAACACCATGGAGCCGACGGGAAGCTCGGGTTCCATAGAGCCCGAGAGCACGGCGAAGGGCATGTAACCAAATGCACGGGGAGCGAAAGAAACGACGGCAAGGGCTATGACAAGCGCGAGCGCCATGCCACTAAGAAGTGAAATAAATCGTCTGAATCCGCGCGCTGCCAACGTGATTATTTCATCCCCATCGAGGCCATATTCGATCCCATCAAGGATTAGCCGCTTTTCTAAGACGTTTAATAGATGAGTTCGAAAAAGCCAATCTGAAATCTATTTCTAACAATCACCGTAGCTACTTCCGCGTTTTTATCAACGTCTTTCCGCCAAATGCTACTATTTTTGCCGTAAGTGGTTATTTGTCCCCGCACTCGTCTGCTTTATCCAACGCCTGCGGCTAACCCCTACACAACTTCTCAATAGAGGGTCTAATATTTTGTACGGCTCAGATATCGTACCCCCCCCCCACATTAAATTTATACTGCATTTAGTATCGTTTATTTTCAACCCCCTTATTCATGCCTCTACGGCTACCCCGCGTAGCCCTCAGCCCATACCTTCTGGAAACCCCATCCATCCGGAAAGCCCGTCCCACTCTGAATACATCCAGCGAACGCATGCGAGCGTGTTGTCCAGAACGGCCTCGTCATCGGGGTGATGGAAAATATCGCCCCAGACGCTTGCCACGGTTGCGCCCACAAGCGGCAAGAAAAAAGCCTCGAGAATTTCGAGGCTTTCACATTTGTATTGTTTTGCACGAAGGACCGCGAACGGCGCAGCTACTCGCCCAGCACGGCCTTCTTGGCCGCCGCCGCCATATGGTCCAGGTCATCCTTGGTGGGGTGATCCTTTGCGGCGACCCAGTTATCGAGCAGCAACTTAGCGCGGGCGTTGTCGGGATCTTGCTCGAGCATGGCCTCGTAGCGCTGCTTGACCGCGGGACCCATCTTGCCCTGGCACATTGCCCAGCCCGCAAGCTCGGCATCATCGGCCAAATTGGAGGTCACATGATCGATAATCTGCCTAAAGTACTCCTCGCTGGCCCCAAAGCCGCAGGTGCCAAACAGGAAGACGCGCTTGCCGTGCAAGGCTGAGAGCAACGTCGCGACCGAAGGCGTGCACGCGCCCTTGTCGCACCAAAAACCGACAAGCACCGTGTCGGCCGCGCAGGCGCCCTGCGCCTCGAGCGCAACCTGATCTGCATCCGCATCGTCGCTCAACGCCGCGGCATGGACAAACTCAACGCCCGCAGCCTGCAGAGCGCGCTTGATCGCGCCCGAAACCATCCTGGTATTACCGCTCTTGCTGTTAACCACCAAAGAGCACGTCATAGTCACGTTGCCTCGTATCCCCCAAAACTAAAGCCACTAATGCAATTTATTAGATGAATATCTTAGTACTAACGTGACAGATGTAAACCACCGTCTGTCGATTGATTAATTTGCCCCGCGGGCTTGCTCACTAAAATTGCAAGATTGATTTCGAAAAAAACGACCTGTTTCCCGAGCATTCTTCCCCCTCTCCCAAAGGATTTCACCCCACCGGCATTTCCTTCTCTTCCATAGCCGCACCCCAGGCACAGGCTT
>ENA-ORTD01001475-ORTD01001475.1-human-gut-metagenome-genome-assembly--contig:-NODE-1475-length-16338-cov-39.322484_pt1 | contig 16338 bp, 10 predicted proteins | sample MGYA00241907_ERZ509178 | MGnify/ENA primary metagenome ERZ509178 (study PRJEB26280, sample SAMEA2338793) | human gut metagenome | biome: human gut; feature: human-associated habitat; material: faeces...
TTTATTTACCGCCAAAGCCGCTTAGGCTTGGCGAATTTTTAACGAACTATTGTAAGAAAGAATCAACAAAAAAAATAAGTACATTAATGAAAAAAACTGACCATTTTTGTTTTACTGACAATAAAATTTGAATCTTTGGAGTGAAAAAGATAAATTTTACGTACTTTTGACAAAAAAGTTGGCATTTATTTTCTAATGTTCTGTATTATTTTTGTTTCTCTAGATATTTTTAGTTTATGAAATTGAATATAATTTTCTTTTTAGGGATAGTTGTCTTGGGGGGATTATCATGTACGGATTCGGGGAAAAATCAGTTAAAAGTAGAGGATGACTATTTTATTAATCCTATTTTTTCTTCTGGAAGTAATCCTAATGCTTTATTTTATGGAGGAAAGTATTATTATACTCATGAAACAAATGATATGATTCTACTTTGGGAAACTAATGATATAACAGATATGGGTAGTGCTGTTTGTAAAGAAGTTTGGCGACCTGCTGATCCCAAGAGTATGCATAACTTGTGGGCTCCGGAGATACATCGGATTAATGATAAATGGTATATTTATTATGCTGCTGATGACGGAAATACGGACAATCATCAAATATATGTATTAGAAAATGATGCACGAACTCCGATGGAGGGAACTTTTAAACAGAAAGGTCCCATTATGACTAATCAGGAATGGAACTGGGGAATACATGCATCTACTTTTGTGCATAAAGGTGTGCAGTATCTTATTTGGTCAGGATGGCCTAAGCGACGCATTATGGAAGAAACCCAATGTATTTACATTGCAAAAATGAAAAATCCATGGACTTTAGACGGAGAACGTATTATGTTATCTTCGCCGGAATATAACTGGGAACGGCAGTGGGTTAATCCTGATGGAAGTCGTACTGCCTATCCGATTTATGTAAACGAAGCTCCTACATTTTTATATTCTAAGGATAAGAAAAATTTGATTATATATTATTCAGCTAGTGGATGCTGGTCTCCTTATTATTGTATCGGAATGTTAAGCTGTAGTGCTGATGCTGATTTATTGGATCCGAAGTCTTGGAAAAAAACAACAGATCCGGTATTTTATCAATCTCCGCAAGACAGTGTGTGGGGACCAGGCAGTCCCTCATTTATCCCTTCTCCAGATAGTACAGAATGGTATATGCTTTATAATGCAAGAAATATACCTAATGGAATTACCGGAGAAAGTGAGAGTAGAACACCACGCTTACAGAAGATTTCATGGGATGAGAATAATATGCCGATATTAGGTAAGCCTGTCCGTTTAGGAAAGCCATTACCTAAGCCTTCGGGTATCGTTAAAAAGTGATTTAGAGATATAAAAAGACAACCTAGAAACTTTTAAGGTTGTCTTTTTTTGTGTAAATATGATAGTAGTCTGTTAGTAATCTTGTTGATTCATTTAAATATTTTGCCTAAACCATAATCATCTGAATATTGCTAGTTTGAAGTATTCTTTAATTCTGGTACAGTTTGATACTGCTTTCTGAATGTACTTTTGGGGAGAGTTGCATGGTGTATCTCTTTGCCGTATATGGACTCTTGTCAGCCGTAAGTGAAGTTGGCATGTGTTATTATTAGATGTGATATTTGTTTTTGAGGATTATATTTTGTTTATTCAAATTACTATTTCTATGTGTATTCGAATCTCCTGTTTGTTTAGATGTCAGGAGGTATTCTTGATAAAGAAGGCAAAAATATAATAATTTTAATTCATTTTCTGTGCAAAAAAATTTTCTTTCCTCTCTTTAACTTACAAAGAATCTTATGTGGCAATAGCGGGAAGACCGATTTGCGGCTTTCTGTTATGAATCTGCCTAAATATATGGAATTCAGAACGTAACCGGAGGTTATCAAACCCGGACAGGAAGCAGATATCGTGATAAGCGTCGACGCTTCGAAACTTGTCGGAAAGCCTGAAAAGTTTCATGCTCCGCTGATTCTGGATGGAGTAACAGGACGTCCAAGCGACAGGACACTCAGTATTGAGATTAATTTAATCGATAAATGAAATAGTAAAAATATAATTGATAAGATATTATGAAAAGTAAAATAGTTAAGATTTTGATGTTGCTTGTCATTTCGCTGACAACCTTCTCATGTAGCGAAGACGAAGTATTGGAGCCTTCTCTTGAAGTAACACCTATTACACTTCAGGGCACATGGAAGCTGGCAGAACTGAATGGCGAACAGTTGCCCGAAGATTTCTATATCTATATAGAGTTCGACCGCAAAGGAAACTTTGAAATGTATCAGAAGCATGACAGCATGTATCCACGTTATATCACAGGTACTTATTCGGTTGAGAAAGATGGCCATTACGGATACGTTCTCAGCGGAAAGTATGATTATGAAAACGGCGACTGGAACAACGAATATATCGTAACAGATCTGATGCAGTCAGGCTCAATGGTATGGACAGTAAAAGAAGGTACTGAGGTATCTAAATACGTACGCGTAGACAAAGTTCCTGATGAAATAGTAGAAGAAGCAAAGGTTGATGCTGACGAAGAATAATAAAGCTGCACAACGATAAAGCATAAAAAAAGAGAGAACGTCAAATCGGCGTTCTCTCTTTTTTTGTCATGTCAAGATATAATAAATTTTATTCTTGTTTCATTTTCCGCGATCTGTCATCCGGTCCTTTCGGGTGGATGACTTTTTCTAAACGAAGGTCGAATATCAGCGTAGAATATGCAGGAATAACATCACGCTCTACCGATCCATATCCCATACCATTAGGGATATACAGTTCGACATGCTGTCCTTCTTTCATCTTCAACAGAGCAGTTGTCCAGCCTGTAATTACACCTGAAGCCGCAAATGATCTGGGTTCGTTTACCATTCCATTCCATTCTCCAGAGAAACTTTCATCGAAGACCGTTCCGTTTATTAATTTTCCGCGATAGTGAACACTTACCATATCAGTCGACATAGGAGAAATTCCCAGAGGTTCGATATTATCTTCCGGAAAGAGCTTCATATACACATAATCGTTTTTCCCCGGAGTGTAGTCCTGATAGCCCAGATCCTCTGAAGCATCGCTCTGTAACTTATAGTTCAATACTTTTTCCCAATGTTCTCCGGCAGGAGGATTCGCGCAAACGGAGGCGATAGAGTCGATATAGGCATCGTTGCGCACTGCCCAGTCACTATACGGATCGGCCGTTTGTGTATCTTCACTGCAAGAAGTAAAGCCTGCACTCAGTGAAACAAGGATGCCTAACAACCATAATATATTTTTATTCATGCACATTCAAAATTTTTATTGCAAAGTCTTCAACAGACTAGTGATACTAACCTTATCGGCAATAATACTATTCAGATCGGCAATAGCCACGCGTTCTTGTTCCATTGTATCACGGTTACGCAGAGTTACGCAGTTGTCTTCCAGTGTCTGGTGGTCGATAGTGATACAATACGGAGTACCGATGGCATCCTGACGGCGGTAACGCTTACCGATACTGTCTTTTTCATCATACTGGCAGTGGAAGTGGAACTTCAGATCGTCCATGATTTCACGAGCCTTTTCAGGCAGACCGTCTTTCTTTACCAGCGGCATGATAGCCAGTTTTACTGGAGCCAGTGCAGCAGGCAATTTCAGTACGACACGAGTCTCTCCGTTTTCCAGCGTTTCTTCGTGGTAAGCAGCGCTCATGATACTCAGGAACATACGGTCTACACCGATAGATGTTTCGATAACGTACGGAGTATATGATTCGTTGATTTCCGGATCGAAGTACTTGATGCTCTTGCCAGAATATTTTTCATGCTGGCTCAAGTCGAAGTTAGTACGGCTGTGAATACCTTCTACTTCCTTGAATCCGAATGGCATCAGGAATTCGATATCGGTAGCGGCATTAGCGTAGTGAGCCAGTTTTTCGTGGTCGTGGTAACGGTAGTGGTCGTCGCCGAATCCCAGTGCCTTGTGCCATTTCAAACGAGTTTCTTTCCATTTCTGGAACCATTCAAGTTCAGTTCCCGGTTTTACAAAGAACTGCATTTCCATCTGTTCGAACTCACGCATACGGAAGATGAACTGACGTGCAACGATTTCGTTACGGAAAGCCTTACCAATCTGAGCGATACCGAAAGGAACTTTCATACGTCCTGTTTTCTGAACATTCAGGTAGTTTACGAAAATACCCTGAGCAGTTTCCGGACGCAGATATACTTTCATAGCACCGTCGGCAGTAGATCCCATTTCGGTAGAGAACATCAGGTTGAACTGACGTACTTCAGTCCAGTTTTTAGTTCCTGAAATCGGGCAAACGATTTCTTCGTCCAGGATGATCTGACGCAATTCGTTCAAGTCTGGTCCTGCATTCATAGCCTTTGAGTAGCGTTCGTGCAAAGCATCACGTTTAGCCTGATGTTCCAGTACACGTGCGTTAGTGCTGCGGAACTGAGCTTCATCGAATGCATCACCGAATTTCTTTGCGGCTTTTGCAACTTCTTTATTGATCTTTTCGTCGTATTTAGCAATCTGGTCTTCAATCAGCACATCGGCACGATAACGTTTCTTCGAGTCGCGGTTATCGATCAAAGGATCGTTGAACGCATCCACGTGTCCCGAAGCCTTCCAGATAGTAGGATGCATGAAGATAGCCGAATCAATACCTACGATATTTTCATGCAGCAATACCATGCTCTGCCACCAGTACTGTTTGATGTTGTTTTTCAGTTCCACACCCATTTGTCCGTAGTCATATACGGCTCCCAGTCCATCGTAAATTTCACTTGAAGGAAATACGAAACCATATTCTTTACAGTGTGAAACAAGTTTCTTGAAAACGTCTTCTTGTGCCATTTTTCTTTCTTATTTTTTTTGATGTATGTTATTTTCATTACATAGTAGGTCACAAAGATAGGTATTTATAAGCAAAAAAGAAGAATAGCTGTCTTAATTTATCTTATGAATGGAGGGAATCTGTAAGGAAAGGTGGTTATTTTTTTCTACTTTTGCAGAAACATCCGTGAAAAAACAATGAGTACGAAAGATAAATATACACTTATGACCACAGCTCCGATTCCCCGTCTTATCGGTTCACTGGCTGTGCCTACCATCATCAGCATGCTGGTTACTTCTTTTTATGTCATGGCTGATACTTATTTTGTGGGGCAGATTAACACACAGTCGACGGCTGCGGTCGGAATTTCGTTCTCTGTTATGGCTATCATTCAGGCTTTTGGATTCTTTTTCGGGCATGGGTCGGGTAATTATATTTCTCGTAAACTGGGAGCCAAAGATTACGAAAGTGCAGAAAAAATGGCATCTACAGGCTTTTTCTATGCTTTCATGTCGGGAGCCATCATAGCCTTGTTCGGGCATTTGTATCTTTCTCAAATCTGTGTTGCTCTGGGATCTACGCCTACTATCCTCCCTTATGCAGAGGAGTATTTGGGGACTATTTTGCTGGGTGCACCTTTTATGGCTTCTTCGCTGGTGCTGAATAACCAGATGCGTTTTCAGGGGAATGCGGTATACGCCATGGTGGGTATCATTGTAGGAGCGGTTCTGAATATCGGGCTCGATCCGCTGTTGATCTTTGTATTCGATATGGGTATTTCGGGAGCTGCGTGGGCTACCTTGCTGAGCCAGATATGCAGTTTTCTGGTGTTGCTCGTAATGGACAGCCGAGGTACAAATATCCGCATCCGTTTCAAAAATTTTACCTTGAAACCGGCATATTTGAAAGAAATCGTATTCGGTGGAAGCCCTTCGCTTTGTCGTCAGGGACTTGCCAGCCTTTCTACCATTCTGCTGAACGTGGCAGCCGGAGCTTATGGAGATGCAGCCATTGCCGGAATGTCTATCGTTACCCGTATCTGTATGTTTATCAACTCTTTTGTGATTGGTTTCGGACAAGGTTTCCAGCCGGTATGCGGATTCAATTACGGAGCAGGCATTTACCGTCGTGTACGCGAAGGCTTCTGGTTCTGTGTCAAGACAGGAGTTGTGTTTTTAGCTGTCTGTTCGGTTATCGGTTACATTTTCTCTCCCGAGATCGTATCGTGGTTCCGCGATGATCCGCATGTTATCGAAACCGGAACACGTGCCTTACGCTGGCAGCTCATTACTTTACCTTTAGGAGCATGGGTCATTTTGTGTAACATGATGTTGCAGACTATCCGCAAGCCTGTACGTGCCGTCACCTTGTCTTCTGCGCGGCAGGGACTGTTTTTCATCCCTTTCATCCTGATTCTCCCTCATTTCTTCGGTTTGCAGGGGGTGGAAATGTGTCAGGCGGTGTCCGATCTTTGTTCGTTCCTGCTTGCTATTCCGCTTACCATTCCTGTTTTGAATGAGATGAAAAAATAAAATTCTCATTGCCGGATGGTGCAGGGAAGCCTTTGCGGCCCACTGTCCGTACACTGATTTTCTGTACAAATTTTCCTGAAAATATGCTGATGTTTTTAGGAAAAGAAGCTGATATTTTCTTGAAAACAATAGCATCCGTATGAAAGATTCGTTCGACTAAATACAGGTTTATTTTCAGCAATATATATAATAGGAATATTTTTTTTCGTATTTTTGTCTGTTGTTTTTCCACTAAATCACTTATATGAGCGAAGATATTTTCGATAAAAACGATATCCAATCAAGCGATAAAGAAGCACATTCTGACTATAAGCCTGTCGACCAGGGCGACGAAACTGTAAAACACCAATTGAGCGGTATGTACCAGAACTGGTTTCTGGACTATGCTTCGTATGTTATTCTGGAACGTGCGGTTCCTCATATCAACGATGGACTGAAGCCTGTTCAGCGACGTATCCTGCACTCTATGAAGCGCCTGGACGACGGACGCTACAACAAGGTGGCAAATATCGTAGGACATACCATGCAGTTCCATCCTCATGGTGATGCGTCCATCGGCGATGCACTGGTACAGCTGGGACAGAAAGATCTGCTTATCGACTGTCAGGGAAACTGGGGAAATATTCTTACCGGTGATGATGCCGCTGCTCCCCGATACATTGAAGCACGTCTTTCGAAGTTTGCGCTCGATGTGGTGTTCAATCCGAAGACAACCGAATGGCAGGCTTCTTACGACGGACGAAACCGTGAACCGGTGACGCTTCCTGTCAAGTTTCCGCTGCTGCTGGCTCAGGGAGTGGAAGGTATTGCCGTAGGTCTTTCATCGAAAATATTGCCGCACAACTTCAATGAGCTGTGTGATGCGGCCATTGCTTACCTGCACGGAGAGGAGTTTCATCTGTATCCCGATTTCCAGACAGGAGGTTCCATCGATGTGTCGCGCTATAACGACGGTGAGCGTGGGGGAGTAGTGCGTGTACGTGCCAAAATCTCCAAGATAGATAATAAAACTCTTTGCATCAGTGAAATACCGTACGGAAAAACAACTTCTTCACTGATTGATTCTATCCTGAAAGCTATCGAAAAGGGTAAGATCAAGGTACGGAAGGTGGACGACAATACCGCCGACAAGGTGGAGATTCTGGTACATCTGGCTCCGGGCGTTTCGTCGGACAAGACACTCGACGCCCTGTATGCCTTTACCGACTGTGAGGTGAATATTTCGCCCAACTGTTGTGTCATCGACAACAAGAAGCCGCATTTCCTTTCTGTCAGTGCGGTACTCCGTAAGTCGGTAGACAATACACTTTCGCTGCTTCGTCAGGAACTGAACATCCAGCGCAACGAAACGCTGGAAACCTTGCATTTCGCTTCGCTGGAGAAAATCTTCATCGAAGAGCGTATCTACAAGGACAAGCAGTTCGAACAGGCTGAGAATATGGATGCCGCATGCGAACATATCGACGAACGGCTGACACCTTTCTATCCGCAGTTTGTACGCGAAGTGACTAAGGAGGATATCCTCAAGCTTATGGAGATAAAGATGGCGCGTATCCTGAAGTTCAACAAGGATAAGGCGGACGAGTTTATTGCCAAGCTGAAAGCGGATATCGAAGAAATAGACAATCATCTGGCTCATATTACTGAATATACCATCGACTGGTATACACGCATCAAGGAGAAATACGGAAAGAATTTTCCGCGGCGTACGGAGATACGAAACTTCGATACGATTGTGGCAACCAAGGTGGCCGAGGCCAACGAGAAACTGTATATCAACCGCGAGGAAGGATTTATCGGTACGGGACTGAAGAAAGACGAGTATATCTGCAACTGTTCCGATATCGACGATGTGATTATCTTCTATAAAGATGGAAAATATAAAATCGTACGTGTTTCCGACAAGCTGTTCGTAGGCAAGAACATTCTCTACGTGAATATCTTCAAGAAGAACGACAAGCGTACGATCTATAACGTGATTTATCGTGACGGGAAAGACGGATTCCACTATATCAAGCGTTTCAATGTAACGTCGATGATACGCGACCGTGAATACGATGTGACACAGGGAACTCCCGGATCGAAAATTGTATATTTCACAGCCAATCCGAACGGGGAAGCTGAGGTTATCAAGGTGACACTCCGCCCGAATCCGCGTATCAAGAAGCTGATATTCGAAAAAGACTTCAGTACCATTAACATCAAGGGACGACAGTCGATGGGTAATCTGCTGACCAAATATGAAGTGCATAAAATCAGTCTGAAACAGCGTGGAGGCTCTACACTGGGAGGTAGAAAGGTATGGTTCGACCATGATGTGCTTCGTCTGAATTACGACGGTCGCGGACAGTATCTCGGAGAATTCCAGAGTGGGGAAAGCATTCTGGTTGTGCATAAGAACGGTGAATTCTATACAACCGATTTCGACTTGAATAACCACTACGACGCCGATATACAGTTTATTGAGAAATTTGATGCTGAGAAGGTCTGGACAGCAGTGCTCTATGATGCCGACCAGCAGAATTATCCATATCTGAAACGCTTTACGTTCGAGCAGACAGCCAAACGGTTGAACTATCTGGGCGAAAACAAACACAACCAGTTGATTCTGCTTTCGGGTGAAGTTTATCCCCGTTTGCAGGTTGTGTTCGGCGGACACGACAGCTTCAGGGAAGCGTTGATTATAGAGGCAAGCGACTTTGTAGGTGTCAAGAGCTTCAAGGCAAAAGGCAAGCGTCTGACTACATTTACGGTAGACCGCATCGAGGAGCTGGAGCCTACCCGTCGTCCGGAACCACAGGAAGATATGGAAGATGCAGATACACCAGAAACGGAAAATGATAATGTTGCGGAAGAAGACAATGAACAAATGACATTATTTTAAAACCGGAACAATGAAACGAAAGCTTATTACGCTGTTCATCGCACTCGGGACCGTTTTTTCTTTGTATGCGCAGGAAGACAGCTTGCGGGCCACGCGTTACGTAATGCGCTCTACAATGGTAGGAGTGGGACACAGCAACGTATTCGAAACATATCTTTCTCCGCTGGAATATAGCGGAACGGAAGTCAGGTTTATGCACGAAAGCATGCGTATGACACGTATGCTGGGAGGAAACGTATCCGGGCAAAGTCTGTTTCAGATCAATGCCTCGTATAACAAGAATATTTCTCAGACTGCTGAGATGTATGCCGGACTGGTAAACTGGAGCTATGCCCTGCATTATCAGTTCCGCATGAACGATGATAAGCTGAAGATTCTTGTAGGACCGATGCTCGACCTGAACGGCGGTGTGGTTTATAACCGGCGTAATTCCAACAATCCGGCTCAGGCTAAGGCATACGGAGGGTTGGGAGCATCGGGTATGGTTATCTACAAATTTCACATCGCACGCTATCCGCTGACGGTGCGTTATCAGGCAAATCTTCCGCTGCTGGGCGTTATGTTCTCGCCCGAATACGGTGAGTCGTATTATGAAATCTTTTCGTTAGGCAATGGAGGACGGAATGTGCTGTTTACTTCGCTGCACAATAATCCTTCACTGCGACAGATGGTTACGCTGGACTTTCCGGTACGCAATGTCGTGATGCGTGTAGGATATGTGTGCGACATTCAGCAGGCAAAGGTCAACAACCTGAAAAGCCATACCTATTCACACGATTTTATGATAGGCTTCGTGCGCAACCTGTATTTGCTTCGCGGGAAGAAACGTATCAGCATGCCACTTAAAGTAACTCCCTTTTAGCTTATGAAACGATTTGCGTGTATTGTATATATTGCTTTGTCCGGACTTCTGATTTTTAATTCCTGTATACGGGAAGATATTTCCGGCAATACGCCTGAAGATAATTTTGAGGCACTGTGGAAGATTATAGATGAACAGTATTGCTTTCTCGACTATAAGAACCAGGAGTATGGACTCGACTGGAATGAAGTGCACGAACGGTATGCCCGTCGTATCACGTCGGATATGACTTGGGAAAACCTGTTCGAGGTCTTGTCGGATATGGTAAACGAGTTACGCGACGGCCATGTGAATCTTTCCAGTTCACTTGCTACGTCACAGTATCGGGAATGGTTCGACAGTTATCCGCGCAATTTCAGCGACAGTATTCAGAGTATTTATCTGGGAAAAGACTATACGAATTCTTCCGGACTAACTTACAGCATTTTGGAGAACAACATCGGGTATATTTATTGCTCCAGTTTCTCCAATGGGATAGGCGATGGTAATCTGGACCAGACGCTGAACAAGCTTGCTATTTGCGACGGGCTGATTATTGATGTGAGGAATAACGGAGGAGGTAACCTGACGACAGCACAGAAGTTGGCTGCACGGTTTACAAACGAGAAGGTGCTTGTGGGATACATGTGTCACAAGACAGGTCCCGGACACAGTGACTTTTCCGAACCAAAGCCTGTTTATATAGAACCGTCCTACGGTATACGCTGGCAGAAAAAGGTAGTAGTGCTCACCAACCGGCGCTCTTATAGTGCGACAAACGATTTTGTCAACAGCATGAACCAGTTTCCGAATGTCACAATCGTAGGCGATAAGACCGGAGGAGGCTCAGGGTTGCCGTTCAGTTCTGAAATACCTAACGGCTGGTCTATCCGCTTTTCTGCTAGTCCGATGTTCGATCCGGAAATGAATCAGCTGGAGTTTGGCATCGATCCGGACGTGAAAGTAGACATGACAAGCGAAGATGTGCAGCAAGGAAAAGATACTATTATAGAAACAGCATGTAAAATATTAAAGAATTAGCTCTAATATTTTGCAAATTCAAAAATATAGTCTATCTTTGCAACCGCAAAAAGGAAATATATACTGATTTAAGTTATATTTTACTTCGCGCCTGTGGCGTAATTGGTAGCCGCGCCAGACTTAGGATCTGGTGCCGTGAGGCGTGTAGGTTCGAGTCCTATCAGGCGCACGAAAAATGGATTTAATAGATTTCTCTAAGCAGAATTTATTAAATCCATTTTTTTTGTGCATTGGGGAATTGATTCTGCAAGATTGAATCAAATTCAACGTTTTACTGGCTCATAGAAAGGGGTAAAATTTCTTATTGGATTAATCTGAAAATCAGGTGAGTATAATTATACTTCGTGTTTTACTCATTTAATCATTTATTTAAATTACTTTTGTCATGTAGTTTTATTAAAGGAGAAAATGCTATGGGACAGCTAAAACCAAGTCAAGTATTAAGTAAGGCATATCGACAGGTTTCAATTGAAACTGAGGATTTTAATCATTTTAAAGATGCTCTTCGTACATTGTTACTTACTGTTTCAGACGGTCAAAGAGAAGAAACACAAAAGGGACATTTGAGGAATTTTTTAAGTGATACTTTTTACAAACCATACTATATGGCTCCAGAAGAAGACATTGATTTGGCTGTAAGATTAGATAAAACAAGTAAGTCGAATATTGGTTTATTAATTGAGGTAAAGAGTACAACCAACAAAAATGAAATGATTTCTGTTGGTAACTTAAACAGGAAAGCTCTTCAGGAACTTTTGCTTTATTATTTAAGAGAAAGAATATCCAAGAAAAATTCAGATATTAAATATCTGATAGCTACCAATGTATATGAATATTTTATCTTTGATGCCCAAGAGTTTGAGCAAAAATTCTATCAAAATAAGAAACTGAAAAAAGAGTTCCAGGATTTTGAGGATGGTAGAAAAACAAGTCGTAAAACAGACTTCTTTTATTCTGAGATAGCTTCTTCATTTATCGAAGAAGTTGCAGATAGTCTTGACTATACCTATTTTGACATCCGTTCTTACGCTAAATATTTAGGTGAGAATACAGCTTCAAAAAAACTTATCGAATTGTATAAGGTATTCAGTGATGTGCATTTATTGAAATTACCGTTTCAGAATGATAGTAACTCTTTAAATAAGAGGTTTTATGCAGAATTATTACATATCATTGGCATTGAAGAGAAGAAAGAAAATAATAAGATTGTAATTGTACGTAAAGCCGTTGGACGGCGTAATGAAGCTTCTTTGTTGGAAAATACAATCAATCAACTTGATGCAGAAGACTGCTTGCGAAAAGTTCCCAATATAGCAATTTATGGAAGTACCCAAGAAGAACGTTTGTTCAATGTGGCTATGGAATTATGTATTACTTGGATTAATCGAATCTTGTTCTTGAAGTTGTTGGAAGCTCAAATGTTGAAATACCACAATGGAGAGCAATGTTACAAATTTCTTTCTATACAGAAAATACGTGATTTCGATGATTTGAACACTTTATTTTTTCAAGTTCTGGCACGAAATGTTCATCAAAGGACAGCTTCTATATTGAAAGATTTTGAGTTTGTTCCTTATTTGAATAGCTCACTCTTTGAAGTTACTGAACTGGAAAGTAATACAATAAAGATAAATAGTTTATCGCAGCGGTCTGAATTACCACTATTTACTAATAGTGTATTAATTAATCGTAAAGAAAAACAACAGTTCAATAGCCTTCCAACTTTGAATTATTTATTTGCTTTTTTGGATGCATATAATTTTGCAAGCGAAGGCAGTGAGGAAGTTCAAGAAGAAGCCAAGACTTTGATTAACGCTTCTGTTTTAGGACTTATATTTGAAAAAATCAACGGACATAAAGATGGTTCGGTGTTTACTCCCGGATTTATTACAATGTATATGTGTCGTGAAGCCGTTGCTAATTCGGTCTTGACTAAATTCAATAATTTTTATAACTGGAATTGTACGTCTGTTACAGATTTGTATAATAAAATAGATGATATATTACAAGCTAACCAGCTTATAAACAGTATCACAATTTGTGATCCGGCTGTGGGGTCAGGGCACTTTTTGGTATCTGCTTTAAACGAGTTAATACGTTTGAAATATGAACTAGGAATTTTAGTGGATTCCGAAGGTAAACGTATTAAAAAATCAGATTACACACTGTCTATCGAAAACGATGAACTGATTGTAACGGATGCAGAAAACAATTTGTTTGAGTATAATCCATTGAATGAGGAAAGCCGACGCATTCAAGAAACATTGTTCAAAGAGAAAAAGATAATTATTGAGAATTGTTTGTTTGGCGTAGATATTAATCCAAACTCTGTGAAAATATGTAGGTTACGTTTGTGGATTGAATTGCTTAAAAATGCTTACTATACAGCAGAGAGTGATTATAAACAATTGGAAACCTTACCCAATATTGATATAAATATCAAATGCGGAAACTCTCTTTTGCATCGTTTTGATTTAACGGATAGCATTAAGTCTGTATTAAAAGAAACTGGTATTTCTATTGGCCAATATAGAAATGCTGTGAACAAGTATAAGAATGCTCAAGATAAAGCTGAAAAGTGGGAGCTGGATTCAATAATAGCAGAAATTAAATCTAAGCTTACCACTGAAATCGGAGCAAAAGACCCTAAAAAACTCAGATTAAATAAGCGTAGGGCAGAACTGGTGAATTTGCTTGCGCCTCAGCTGTTTGAAATGAGTAAAAAAGAACAAAAGGATTGGCAGAAACGAGTGGATGCTGTTAAAAAGGAAATAGCAGAACTTGAAAGTTATTTTGAGGAAATCAATTCCAACAAGATTTATTTGGGGGCTTTTGAATGGCGTATAGAGTTTCCAGAAGTATTGGATGCGGATGGAAATTTTATAGGATTTGATTGTGTTATTGGCAACCCTCCTTATATTCAACTGCAATCTATGGGTACGGATGCTGATGTCTTAGAACGAATGAAGTATAAAACTTATGTTCGTACTGGAGATATTTATTGTTTATTCTACGAGCAAGGGATGAATTTGCTTAAGCCCAATGGTTGCCTATGTTATATTACTTCCAATAAGTGGATGAGAGCCGGATATGGAAAAGAATTACGCCAATATTTTATTGCAAAAACAAATCCTGTTTTGTTAATTGATTTTGCAGGGATAAAGATATTTGATGCAGCAACTGTTGAAACTAATATTTTGATAGCAAAAAAGGAAAGTTATACTCAAAATACATTAGCTTGTATTATTTCTAATACAGATGACCTAAATAAACTGAGCGTTTTAGTGCAGCAACAGGCTGTGGAGTATAACTTCGCTGAGAATGATAGCTGGATTATATTATCTGCGATTGAACAAAGTATTAAGCGTAAAATAGAAGCAGTTGGCACTCCACTTAAAGATTGGGATATTCGAATTAACTACGGAATAAAAACAGGCTTTAATGAAGCGTTTGTTATCACTACCGACAAGCGTAATGAAATATTGGCAAATTGTCAAACAGAAGACGAACGTACCAGAACAGCTGAATTAATACGACCGATTTTAAGAGGACGTGATATAAAGCGATATAGTTACGACTGGGCGAATTTGTGGCTAATTAATACTCATAACGGCATAAAAGGTAAAATACCTCGCATTCAAATAGAGAATTATCCAGCTATAAAGGCTCATCTAGACCAATATTGGGAGAAAATCTCTACAAGAGCTGATAAAGGTGATACTCCTTACAATCTGCGTAATTGCGCATATATGGAGGATTTTTCTAAGCCAAAAATCGTATGGGGAAATCTGAACTTGACTCCTAATTATGCTTTAGTAGAAAATAATAGTTTTATTAACGCACCATCTTCCATGATTGTTCCAGCAAGTAAATATTTATTGGCTATTCTTAATTCCAAAATAGCAGATTTTTATATTAAGCTACTTGGAGTTACTCGTAATGGGGGATATTTTGAATATAAACCAATGTTTATTGAGCAGCTTCCTATTCCACAATTAAAAATCGAGAATAAGGAGCTGGCTCAAATTGAACGGTTAATCGATAATAATAATTATACGGAAATTGAATATATCGTATATAATTTATATGGCTTAACACAAGACGAAATTAATTATATAAATTCTCTATAGCACGTATTTCTTCATTAGTTAATTCATAAATCTTGTACATCAATTTATTGCTAAAATCTTTAAAATCAGAGATAGACATCTTGCCAGCCTTTAAATTTTCAAAGGCGGCAAGGTGTTCTTTCTGTTGCTCATAGTTGGGTTTTGCTACAATTAATTGTTCTATTGTATATTTTTTCCATCGAATTGTACCAACACCTGTAGTTGTTCCTGTTTTAGAGAACAACCATTCTGAAACAGATGAGTTTAAGGCTGTTAATAAATATTCTATATATTCTCCATTAAGATAAAATGTAGTAGCTTCTGGTATATATTCACCTAAAAAGTCAAAAGCAAATTTTGATTTATCAGAGATTTCACCCCATACTATTTTTGGCTTAGAAAAATCCTCCCAATAGCTGATACTATCTTGAATTTCAAACCACTTGTTATTAGTCTTTTTACGAGCCTTAATTTTTTCACCATTAACGATATAGGCCTTTCCAGTCTGTTCAAGCTTTTCAATACCAAATGTCAAAAGATACTGTTTAACCGCTGGATACATTTCTATGTCATAGTGGCGGGAAGGGAAAGTCGCAATAAGATATAAACCAGCCCAATTATAAGCATAACGTTTAATATCACGTCCTCTTAAAATCGGTCGTATTAATTCAGCTGTTCTGGTACGTTCGTCTTCCGTTTGACAATTTGCCAATATCTCATTTCTCTTCTCTGTAGATATAATGAAAGCGTCATTATATCCAGTAAGGACTCCACGATATATGTTAATATTCCAGTCTTTGAGTGGAGTACCTATAGTATCTATTTTTTGTTTGATACTTTGCTCAATAGGTGAAAGTATCACCCATGAATCAGAAGAAGCGAATCTACACTCCACAGCCTGTTGCTGCACTAAAACGCTCGTTATGTTTCTACCAAAAAGGTTTTGATATAGCGTGCTAATGTATTTCTATCAACTTTACATATTACAGCAATTTTCCGCTTAGATATATTTGCATTTAAAAGTTCCTGAATCAAGTTCCTTTTTTTATATAATTTGTATTTTTGTAAGCATTCGGTAAACCACGTTGCAAATTTTGTGAATTAGTTCCGAATCGGTGC
>ENA-ORTD01001482-ORTD01001482.1-human-gut-metagenome-genome-assembly--contig:-NODE-1482-length-16287-cov-4.494579_pt1 | contig 16287 bp, 21 predicted proteins | sample MGYA00241907_ERZ509178 | MGnify/ENA primary metagenome ERZ509178 (study PRJEB26280, sample SAMEA2338793) | human gut metagenome | biome: human gut; feature: human-associated habitat; material: faeces...
TAAGGCTGACACATGGTATATGCTAGTCAATGGACAGCTTAAGGAGGTTTAGCGGAAGTATTAATTCAAAACAAATCAGATATGAAACAGAAGTTAGAAGAAGCAGCAAAACAATATGCAGAATCAGTAATTGATTCATTCGGGACAAACGGAATTCCTAATGGCGTTTCCGATATTAAGGGAATGATTGCTCTTGGTTTTGAAAATGGCACATCATGGTTTTCAAATCAGATTAAATCTATCATCTTGGATGATACGTTGACAGATGGGGAAGTCATAGATAACATTAATGAGCTATTGAAACCAACAAGGATGTACTAGAACGATGGATATAGATAACAAATATAAGATTCCCTTTGTCGGGGTCTATAATGCGTTAGTCTTTGAATGTCCCGAATGTGGTACAAGTATTCTCAACGATTACTATAAGCATATCTGTGGGATTGCAGAAGCTCGTATTGGGATAGTCTCTATAAAAGAGTGTCCAACATGTTTTACGAAGTATTATTCTCATTTCTCAGAAGCTGAATACAATCTGTTTTTGCATAGCATAGAGAGATGTGAAAATTTGCATTTTAAAAATGTATTCGTGAAACAGATTAGAGAGAAAGGAGATTAAATAATGAGGTTTATATTAATTATACTTATGACAATCATGATGTTGTCTTGTGAAGGTGATATAGAACATAGGTTAAAAGGCGGAATGATGATTACTGTTAAGGGAGACACCATAAAGTTTTATGAAGGAACGTTGACTTATAAATACTTTGGCAAAAGAGATATCAGGAGTGTTGTAATTAATGAATAAAAATATAAAGGAAATTGATTATGAAAGATAAATCGAAATTAAAACATATAAGTATCCAATCTAAGGTGTCTCCTGAAGCGGCTGCATGTTTGGATGATATTGTCAAAAAGTATAAGTTTAAAAGTAGATATGAGGTGATGCAATATCTACTCACTGCGTTTTTGTCATATGTCAATCCTGATTACGGTGTGTCGGAAGATATAGATATATCATATGTGAGTGAATTGTCAAAAGTCTTTGAAGATTTTGAAAACAAAAAGAACAGAGTCATATCAACGAAGCCAAGAGGTAGGAAGTCATTAAGGATGGTAGGCTCGATATATATATTTAGCGAAATCGGTAAAAAAGGATATGTGGCAAGGAATATTAAGATAAACGGGGATGATATACATACCAACTCAAGGAATAGCGCATCATTGGAAACAGTGGTAAGACTCCTTTTCCCGTCTATAGCATCCCGATTAGACGGTATTGGCCGTACTATAGGAGAGTGTAGATATGAGGATATCATATCAGACTTGATAGAGCAATGCGGGATAACAGGTGAAGACAAATTACATAATGAGATTAGCAATGAGCTGAATCACATATCGCCAAGGATTGAATATGGTGTGGTCCCTAAAAAAACAAGAAGTAAAAGTGTTGATGATGAGCAAGGATTATAATTATAATAAGATGATCCAGTCAAGAGATTGGCTCATCTTGAGGAAGAAGAAGATTGGGAATAACCCATTTTGCGAAGAGTGTTTTTCAAAGGGGATTATAACTCCTGTGTCTGAGGTTCATCATGTTGTCCCTGTCGAGAGCGGAAGCAATGTGGAGGACATGAGACGATTGATGTTTGATTATAATAATTTGAAATCGCTGTGTCATGAGTGTCATACAAACATTCATGCCATGATGCATTCTCATTCGAAGGAATATATTAAAGAACGCTCAAGGAAGGACGCAGAACGATTTGCAAAAAAATATTTTGAATGACCGGGGGGGGAGTTTTTTTAAAAGCCCCTACTTTTCTCAAATCCTCTACTCCTACCCAGAGAGATTTTTAGGATTCTGCGTTTTTTCTGTGGGGGTAAAATAGGGATTGCAAAAATACGGGTCGGAATCAGCAAAAGTAGGTAGTCTTAAAATATTTAACTATATGGCTAAAAAAAAAGCGAATAACGAAATCGATAGTTTAAAAAGGTATATAAGGGGCATTCTCCAGGAGCGGGATAAATACTCAAAAGAAATGAGCTATCAGATAGAACTACTTGCTTCTGATCTTTTGGTTTTTCGTAGGATTCGCGATGAGGCTCTTAAGGAAGAAACTACTTTAACTGTTATTGAAAAAAGTAGGGAAAATTGTGACCGGGTGAAGGAAAACCCGGTGTTCATTTTGATGGCGAGATATGCCGATAGGGTTCGGAAAGATCTAAGATCGTTGATGATGAATCAAGAGATTCAACCGGGCGGTGAAGCCGGCAAGATAAAGGAAGATGATCCGTTGTCAAGACTAATGGAGCATCTTAATAAGGAAGATGATTAATGATGAATGAGAACGTAACTGCGAAGGATTTTAAACAAGGGTTCGTTGATAAGCTGCTCAGTATAGACATTGAGAGTTATCAACTTGATTCTATAGATCTGAGGTTGCATACTTATGTTTCCCAAGTGTGTAATTCCCCTGAAAATCATAATTTATATGAGATATTAGCCTTGTTGAAGTTCTTTCGATTGATGGATAATTACGTTTTCCGTCCTTCTAAAGTCAAGCGGTTCGTGAAATTGTATGAGTCGCTGAAATTCTCCGGGATGGATGGGCGAAGATGTTATAAGTTGACTCCGATTCAGTACTTTCAATTTGCTTCGATATTAGGTTTTTATCATTGGGAAGATGTGGGGGACGCAACAGGGAAGCCGGATGATTTGGAAGGTAAATATCAGCGCGTGCTTGACCAGAGAAAATATGAACTGCGGCGGTTGGTTCGCGAAGCGATACTTTTTGTGCCAAGAAAATTTTCGAAAACTACAAGCACGGCATCATTGGCTGTTAATGAGATGTTGTTTGGCGATGTGAATGCGCAGGCTTATACCGCTGCAAATTCTTACAAGCAGGCGAAGATCTGCTTTGGGGAAATATCGAATATAATCAGGCAGTTGGACCCGAGAAAGAAATACTTTAAAGCGACACGGGAGACTTTGAATTGGAAACCGAATAAATTTGAAAGAGAATCGTTTGTAGAGTGCTTGACGGGTGGTGGTGATACCAAGGACGGATTGAATGCCTCATTGGTAATATTCGATGAATATGCTCAGGCGAAGTATGTGAAGGATCATTCGGATGGTGCAGAATTGCTACAGGTCCTTACATCATCTATGGGTGCAAGACGTGAACCTCTGACGATCATAATTACAACCGCAAGCCGCGTGGAGGATGGTCCATTTGCATTGGAGCTGGAGAATGCGAAGAAGGTATTACTGGGTGAGTATAATGACGATTCTCAATTTGCCAGCATCTTCCAGCCCGATGCGTGGGAGATGGATGAAGAAAGTATGGGGTGCCCCGCTGTGTGGAAGAAGTGCAATCCTCATATCGGTATTACGGTCCAGGAAAGTTATTATACCCAAAGATGGGCTAAGGCCCAACGTGATGCAGAGGCGATGATAGAGTTTAAGACGAAGCTTTTAAATATATTCGTGTCAGGAGGCATAAAAACTTGGATTTCCCAAAATTTAGCACGTTCCCTTTCCGTTAATTTGGATCTTGACTCAATAGATGGACGGCCGGAAACTATGGTCGCTATGGACCTTTCTGTAAGTGATGACTTCTCCGTTGTCGCTTATAATATATATAGCAGGAAATTGCGTAAATTCTTCGTGTGGCTTGATTGCTATATTCCGGAAGAAACCTTGGAAACCCATCCGAACAAAGAGTTGTACAAATATTGGAGGGATGCCGGCTATCTGAAGATTTGCCCGGGAGCTGTTATAAGCGATTCCATGATAGTGGAAGATGTGTTAAAGCGTAACAGGTCGCTATGTATCTGCCAGATAGGATATGACGCATACAAGAGCCAGGAGGTAGTGAATGCATTATCGGCTGCGATATCGTCTACCGGTACAGACCCGAGTAGGATTTTGCGTGCAGTCCCTCAGACGTATGGGGCATTTACCTCGCCCGTAGAAACGTTTGAGATGGCGGCAAAATCCAATCCGCCAAAGGTCGCTTTGGCGAATAATCCTATATTATCCTACTGTTTTGGAAATTGCTATCTCGATGAAGACAGGATGGGTAATAAAAAACCTTTGAAAAGAAAGGAAAATTTGAAGATTGATGGGGCTATTGCTACTTTAATGACGTTTTGGCTGTTTAATAACTATGAGCAATAAAGTAACCTATTACAGCTAATTCGTGGGTATATGAGCCGTGGTCATAACATTAAAACAGGCTCGATAAACCGATGGATAACTTTTTCAGATTTTTCAGACGAGAAACAAAAACGGCATCCGGGAAGAATACTACGGTATCGACCGGCAATTTTAAGAGTAATATAATTTATGCCAACACAGATGAATCGGCAATGCGTATTGCAGCCGTATATAGGGCTGTGAATCTTATATCCGGTGCCGTAGCTACCCTTACGCTGCAATATAAGAGGCGTGATAGGGCTAAAAATTATTTTAAAATTTACGACAATGGGTATGGTGCAAGGGTAAATTATCTATTGAGTGTTCGCCCGAACGACAGAATGAATTCATTTACAATGATGAAATATCTCGTTGCAATGATGCTGCTTAAGGGTAATGCGTATATATATCCTAAGAGGGCTGTTACCGGAGAGGTGGAGTCTCTTTTTTTATGTTCCCCCGGTTCTGTTGTGTATGATGTCTACTCCAATACCTACACGGTAAGTGACTTGGTTAACGGTATAAGCGGGACATTCCCGGCATCGGAAATCCTCCATTTTAAAAACATGTGCATGGATGGAGGTTATATGGGTAGGTCTACGGTATCCTATATCAAGGATACATTAAGTATAGCCACAACTGCCAATAATGAAACCCTGAAGAGGTTTGCCACAGGAGGACGGCTAAAGGCAATCCTGCAAAACAATACCAGTGTGAAGGGATTCGGTGAATATCAGGATAAAGAGCTTGATAAACAAGGACAGGATCTACAGGAGGACATCAACAAGGGCGAAGACATTTTGGTTGTAAGGGGTGATGGCACCCTGACTCCAATCAGTATGTCATCTTCCGATATGCAATTTTTGGAAATGGTGAAGCTGAATCTCCGTGATATAGCAAGAGCCTTCAATGTGCCTCCAAGCAAACTGATGGATGATACTAATGCCAACTACAAGAGCGTTGAAATGTCGAATGTGGGTTTTTATTCAGAGGCATTACAGCCCATAATCATAGAAATAGAGAGAGAATTTACGGCTAAAATGCTGAGTGTAAATACATATATGGATTATAAATTTTCGTTTAACCTTTCCAGCCTCTATGCCTTGGATGTTGACAGCAGAGGCAAGGCTAACCTGTCACGACTGGGGACGGGCCAAGCAACCGTTAATGATATAAGAAGAGAGAATGACAAGGAGCCTGTAGAGAAGGGTGACGAAGTTTACTTAAGCACAAATCTTGCTGTTTTAGGCAGTGCTAAGTTAAGCAAGGAGGGTAGTAATGCGATACAGACGAGCGATGTGAAAAAAAAGGAGGAAGAAGATGATGATGAATGATGAGTTAAGAGTAGTGACATTGGAAGAACTCAAATTGCAGATGCATGAGGATTTCGAGGATGAGGATGCTATCATTACAACATATGGTATTGCAGCGGAAGATGTTGTTATTGACATGACGCGAAGATCTTATGAAGAGCTTTCGGCATGGGAGGGGCGTGGTTTTCCCGTCAGATTAAAATTAGCGATATTGATGTTGGCGGCACATTTTCACCGGAACCGAGAACCTGTTGCAGCTGTGTCTCAAAACCCCGTTCCTTTTTCCGTGTCGGTGTTGGTAAAGCCATTTGTAAAACTTTCAGATAGAGAATAGAATATGTTGACCGCAGGAAGTTTGACGGAAAGAGTAGATATAATGGTGCCTATCGTTACAAGAGGCGATATGGGAGAACAGGTGGTTGATTTCACAAAGAAGGCTACCGTTTGGGCTGCTGTTCATTTTCAAAGGGGCGCGAATGTATTAACTATGGGCGAATCATGGCTTTCGCGAACTGTATCCGTAACTATGAGGAATAATAGTATAATCCATGATAGATGCCGTTTAAGGTGGGATGATAAGACTTATGCGATAGATAGCCTTAATCGCTCCAGGAGAGATGGCAGTATTACTATTGTTGCTTCGGTTTTGGACGAAAATGAGTAAATCGAGTAACCTGAAACAGGGTATCAAAAGTATTATAAAAAGGGCTGATGTGGCGGTCTCCTATAGGGCGGTCTCCTATAGAGGAACTAATAGGATGATTTAAAAAAAGGCATTAAGATGGGAAACAAGCAAAAAAGGGAAATAAGATGCATGGTTGGAGGCAGATTCCAACCTCATATTAGAGAAGCCTCCGATGAGGCTCCTAATGAAAGGATAATAGAAGGGTATGCGATAGTTTTTGGGGTAGAGAGCCGGTTACTGGTGGATTACTGGGAGGATTATAGGGAAATTATAGAACCCGGTGCCATTACGGAAGAGGATCTAAAGGGTATGGATATCAAGATGACCTTATGGCACAATCGGGAGAGGCTGTTGGCTCGATCGAACATGGGTGAAGGCTCTTTGAAATTAAGCATTGATGAGACAGGTGTAAAGTATGAATTTGCAGCTCCTGATACCCCGGATGGTAATACGGCATTGGAATTGGTAAAGCGTGGCGATCTTGCCGGCTCCTCATTTACTTACTGGTCGGATGAATCAAGCTCTGTGAGGTACACCAAGGATAAGGATGGTATCTTATTGCGTCATGTTAACCGCTTGGATGCGGTTTTTGAAATGACTATAGCAAGTGATCCGGCATATACGCAAACCAGTGTGACCGCTCGTGAGATAGAATCAACTGGGATAAAGTTAAGGGAAAGAACGTCTGTATCCACTATTGGCAGGAAGGTTGAGGAAATAGACCGGATAGAGAGAGAAGTTATTTTAAACACATGTAATATTTTATAATTATGAAATCAGGAAAGAAAACAGTACAGGAACTTTTGGCGGAAAGAAATTCTCTATTGGAGAAGAGAGAGGCCGTCAATATCCGCATGAATGAGTTGATCGATAAGGCTAAGGCTGAAAAACGTGACTTGTCACCCGATGAAAACATTGAGTATCAATCTCTGAAGAATGATTTTAACAAACATTCTCGCGAAATTCAGATGAATTTCGATCTGACAAACATGCAGAAGTCAGAAAAAAGAGAAGAAAAAAGCAAGAACCAACTGCTTAGAGAGTGCCTTCAAGCGGTGAAGAGCGCAGGGAAACCCGGTGATTTCGTTTTAGAGCGTGAATTTACAGGGTTGAATACAGCTTCTATTGAAGCCGGTGGCATGATTCCATTAACTATTAAGGATATCCTTCCTCCCTTGGAGATGGGGCTTATTTTTGACAAAGTAGGTATTCCGGTGCAGACAGGAGTAAGCGGGAATATCCAATGGCCTGTAATGGGATCGGTTGAGGCTGAGATCCAAGGGGAAACATTAGAACTGACCGACCAAACTATTGATTTGAGTAAGATTGCAGCCAAGCGTGTCAGATTAGGAATGTCAATATCGGTATCTAACCAGGCTATCACTGATAGTTACACCGATTTAGTGTCATTGATCCAGGGACAATTGCGGGCCGGATTGCAGAGGGTGTTGAATCGTGTAATTTTCTCCCATCAGAATTTTACAAGCGACCTTCACGGTCCTTTTGCAGGTGCGAAGGCGACAGGTGCGTTCGCCGGTGCTGTGCCGACTTACAAGGAGTTAATCGCGATGAAGGGAGCTGTAGCAGCAACAGGTGTGGAAATGGTAGGTTTTTGTTTTGTCATGAGCGAAGCAATGAAAGCTGCATTGGAAGCAACTCCAATTGACGCAGGAAGTGGCAGAATGGTTGTTGAAAATGGCGCGATTGGCGGATATCCGGTATTCTGTACCGAATATATCAATTACGGCTCTAGTAAGGAGAAGGCAGACGTAGAGTATGTTGCGGCCGGATGTTTTGGCTACTTGCCGACAAATCAACACGGAGAAGTAAGATTGATTATTGATCCGTATACTCAAGCCAAGAAGGATGTAGTCGTTTTCACCTTAAACTCTGATTGGAGTATTACTACTCTGCGTAAGGAGGCATTCGCATTGTATAAGACTGCCGGGGCTTAGTAATAATTAATACCGGCTTATCCAAGCCGGTATTAATCTTTGGTTATGGGTTTAAATAAACGACTCTTATACAATGCAAATGGTGCAAGAAAATCCGGTGTTGCCTTACAGTTTGATGGGGATGAGGTAATGAGGATGCTTGACCGTATGCTTTTTGATAATGTAGTGAAAAAGAAGGATGTCCGTAAGATTATAAGGCAGGAAATTGCCCCGGTCCGAAAGGACGTGATTGCCGCAGCGAAAGGAGCCATGAAGTCCGATCCAAGAAACGCCAAGATAGGCGTAAAAACTATGGTTTACAAAAACGCCACAGGTGCTAATGTCAGCCTGTTTAACCGCAAGGGAAGTGCGAAGTCGGTTAAGGAATACAATCCGCCACGAGGTGGCAGGTCAGGCATTAAGAGAAATCGGTCGGTCAGCAAGGATACTGCCCGGATAAATTCTTATCGTGGGCGTGACAGGGCTTTTATCCTGAGATTTATAAACGATGGAACAGAAGGCAGACATGCTTTTAAAAAGTCCAGGAGCAAAAACAATCGTACTGCCTATAGGGGAGCGATAGCGGCTAGGAACTTTTTTGATGTGGCTGAAGAATCGATGAGGCGTGCGTCTGAAAGGATTTCCGACAGGGTGGTGCGATTAATAACAGAAGTAAGCGAAGGAAAATGAGCATATTGATAAGTAAACATATAGTTAAACAGTTAAGTGCAGATTCGGAAATTGTAAAAAGTGTAGGTGATCGGATCTACCCGATAGTTATCCCGGAAGGCTCCAATTATCCGTTTATCATGTTTGATGACTACGGTTCAGGACCGGAAACAACGAAAGATGGTACATGTGAAGACAATGCGAGCTGCAATATTGCCATAGTAGCGAAAAACTACAATGAGGCGGTTACTGTGGCAAATAAGACACGTTATGTACTGGAAGGCAAGTTAGCAAGGTACGATGACTTCGAAGTGACAGAGTGTAATTTGGAATCATGGAGTAAAAACTATGATGCAGACTTACCGGCATACGTGGTAAGACTGACTTTGAATTTTAAAACAATTGATTTTTAACGATAAATTGATAGTAATATGGCAAAAGCAAAAGTATTGAATGGTAAGGACTTTATGATTTTCATGGGTGGTAAGGCTACAGCGTTGAGCACCAGCCATAAACTAACCTTATCAGCCGAAACGTCCGATGCGGCTAGCAAGGATGATGGCATGTGGGATGAGAGTGTGGTTACAAAGATGTCATGGGAGGCATCGACAGAAGCATTGGTTAGTGCAGATCCCGAAGTAGAGAGTTTTGATACGATGTATGATAAGTTTATTGCCGGCGAACCTGTGGATGTTGTATTGGGTATCCCCGCCAATCTGAGCAATGATGGGGTTCCGGAACAAGGATGGAGTTCTCCTGCCGCCAAGCAGAGCCAAATATACTATTCGGGCAAGGCATTGATTACTACGTTGGAGCGTACGGATGCCAAGGGAAGTAATTCCTCCATGACGGTTAGTCTTAGAGGACAAGGAAAACTTGATAAGAAAACCGGAGCAGGAGGTTATGCTTTAAAATAGCCCATGGTCCAATCAGTTCGGGAAAAGGTTAACGAAAAGGAAGTTGAATGATGAGAACAGTAAGTATCAAAGGTGTAGAGTATAACTTAAGATATACTCTACGCGCTTTATTTATCTACGAAGAGCTGAAGGGAGAGCCGTATTCTGGTGCTAAGATTATAAATAACTATATATTGTTGTTTTCTATGCTGCTTGCCAATAACAAGGATTTCTCTTTGAGTTTTAATGAGGTGATTGAGGCATGTGACGATAATCCTTCTATTTTTCAAGAGTTTGTTTCTGTTTTGGAAGCGGAAAATGAAAGGGTAAGAAAAATGGCTGGGCATGATTCGGATAAAAAAAAAGCGAAGAAAACCGAAAAGGGATAAGTGTCATAAAACTATATGAAGAGGTAGTCGGTAAGGGAGGGCTTTCGCCCGAATATTTTTTTGACTGTATGACATTAAACGAATGTGCGGCTTTTATCAGAGGCATGAACCGGAAAGAACAAGAAGCGTGGGAGCGAACGAGAATGTTGATGTACGCTGTTGTGCAGGTGAATTCGAGAGATCACCTTACACCTGATGCCTTGTTGCCTTTCCCATGGGATGAAGATCGGGAACCTATAGAAATAAATATGGACGAAGTTAATGAGCTTCGCCAAAGAGCTAAAAAATTTGAACATGAGTGACGCTATTGTTAGACTGTTGTTGAATACACAAGGATTTGACGGTAATTTGAAAAAATCAAAGAATGAGATAAGCCGTTTTAGCGATTTTATGGCAGGTGCCGGAGAGACTGTTGCTAAATTTGCCGGAGGTTTGGGGGTAGCAATGACAGTCGGGGAAGCTTTCAATAAAACGTTGCAATCAAGCCAGGTTTTAGGTGATATGACTGCAAGCACTATGCAAGCGGCTAAAGAATCTGTAGATCAGTTCTTCTATTCCATAGGGAATGGGGAATTTAGCAGCTTCTTAAGTGGGTTGGATGAAATAATTCAGAAGGCAAAAGAGGCATATGCGGCAATGGATCAGTTAGGGAACACTAAGATAAGTTATGGCTATTTTAGTTCTAAAAATGAAGCTCAAATACAAGAAGCACAGTATGTTGCGAAAAATAAGTTTGCTCCTTTGGAAGAAAGGGTTAAGGCTTTCGGGGATTGGCGGAAAGCCTTAGAGCAGCAAAAACAAATCAATGAAACGCTAAGGAGCGATTTGATGAGTGCTATAACAAAATCAGTAGAGTCTGAGATAGGCACTGGTAAGATAAAGGTTGGTTTTGAAGATGTAGAAATGGCTTTAAAAATTGATGTTACCGACCCCGCCAAGAGAGGCGAATTAAAAGAACGGTATTCGAATTCATATAACGCCTATCAAGCAAGGAAGGAATATCTTACAAAAGCAAGAAAAGGCGCATCGGATGAGGCTAGAATTGAGGGGATTGATAAGGAATTGGCTGAATTGGACAATATATATAAAGAGACTATCATAGTTAACGCAATGCTCAATAAATACAAGGATGAAGAGTTGAGTAATATTGCTGCCATGGCTTCGGAGTACCAAAAAACATCATCAGCCTTAAATTCGATTAGCAGGGAGTACAATGAGACCGCTAACGAATTTAACAACGCAAACAAAGCGATAAAAGGGTTTGTTGCGGTGGCTAGCTTGGAGGGATATAAGGTATATACCGGTGAAACAGGGGATAAAAAGCCTATAAGGGGAAGAGTGAATCTACAGATTTTCGAATGGCTTCATTCAACGCAGAGAACTGGGCGAATGAAGAGGCCAAAGGCTTGCACAATGCCTTACGGAAGAAGATAGAATCAGGAGAGAAGATAAAGATTGTCCCCATCGAGGTTGATTTGGACGAGATAGATATTGCGGTAGACAAGGATAAGTTGCCTGATTTTTCTAGTCAGATAGATAAAAACAAACAGTATGCAGAATCGCTAGGTTATATAGGAGATGCATTTAGCAGCATAGGATCTATTGTTGACGATTCCAATGCAGCAGTAATACAATATTTCGCAAATCTTATAAACTCGATGGCAAGTGCAATTCCTATGATTGCATCTATGGTTACTGCGAAAAAGGCAGAGGCTAACGCGAACGCCGAAGCCGCAGCTACAGGCGCAGCTTCTTCTGTATCATCCATTCCATTTGTGGGACCTGCCATGGCTGTAGCTGCGGTAGCATCTATTTTAGCCGCTTTTGCTTCTATTCCCAAATTCGCGGATGGTGGCATCATTGGAGGCTCCTCTTTCTTTGGAGACAAGATGATTGCTCGTGTTAACAGTGGAGAGATGATACTGAATCAATCTCAGCAAGGGAGATTATTTCAAATGATTAACAGCGGTAATTCGGGTGGAAATGTAAAGGTAGATGGAGAGGCTAGGGTGCAAGGGAAGGCTATGTATATAGCTATTCGGAATTACATGAAATCAGAAAACGTAAAATGGTAATATGGGACAGAGATACACAATACATTTTAAAGATTTTCGCAACAATTCTTATGAGGTAAGAATATATATAGATGGATATTCCGGCACTGTATCAGAGTTGCGTGGTGCGCCATCTACTTTTGTCGTGACGGGGGATGATGAAGGTTTTATTTACCAACCTGTCCGCACGTCAACCGCTACTATTAATATTCTTGACAAGAATTTGTTACTGGATCTGTTTAGCGTCAATAGTCAGTATGCTCCGGTAAAGTTATACAAGAATGGCGTGTTGGCATGGACAGGATATATCACTCCGGAACAGTTTACACAACCCTATCTGCCAACCATTGACAACATAAGCGTTGACTGCGTCAGTGCCATAGCCACACTTGAAAACATTAAGTATGAGCAGCAGACAGAATCGGGATTCATCACCGCAATGGAGCTGCTAAGATACCTTATATCTTCCGCCCATGGTGGCTATGAGTCCGTATATATCCCTTATGTGTATGCGTCTTCCTCCGCTGCTTACTCTTCGGGCGAGAACGTATTGGATAAACTCAGATTCGCGGAAGAGAACTTCACCTCAGATGAATTGATGCTGGATGAAGTATTGACCTATCTCATGCAGTTCTTTTCGTGGACGCTGTATGATTACGAAGGCAGTCTGTATATCATCGATGCGGACTATACCGGTCAGTATCGCAAGTATAATGAGGCATTGACATCTTATACAATGGCCTCGGTGAATGATGCCACATTGCAGGATATCGGCTTCGCCGGCAGTGACAACACCATTGACGTCTTACCGGGTTATAATAAGGTTACTGTTAAAGCTGTCAACAATGTGTTTGAGGACTTGGTGGTTAATGAGGATTACGATTACCTGGAATGGGCGGGCGGCTCGAGTTACAGCGATAAGGATAAGTATGACATCAAGAGGTTTCTGAAACCGAAGGAATGGAAGATGTATTACTACGATCAGAACCGCCACGAAACCATACTGAGTACTAATATTAACGATAACATATTCGGGGCTGTCCTGATGAAGGAAGCGTTGTTCACCGGTGGCGGAGATCCGCCGGGGGATTATAATTGGGCTGACAGTATTCAGATGAGGTCTGCTACGGTAGATGGCGTGATGGTTTTTGACGAATACCGGAAGGAAACCCTGCCTGCCTTTACAATGAGGGGTCCTAATGCGGTCTGGAAGGACGGTGCCATCGGCATATCGGGAAGCATGCGTTTCCCCTCCGACAGCCGCATGAACTATATCTATGACGGTGATATGAATATCTCTGCCAATATCCCTTACGCATGCTCCCTTAAGATCGGGGATAAGTATTGGAACGGCAGTGGATGGCAATCCTCATTCGTCCGGTTTGAGATCGTTTTCGAAACGGACAATATCAAGAACTGGGCGAATGTGAAGAGCACGAAAACGCCCGATATGCCATATAGCGGACTGTCCGGGCACATCATCACTCTTCCATCGGACGTACCGATTATCGGAGAATTGGAATTCACGATGTACTGTCGCAGGCAGAGGGTCGCTCAGGAAGTCGGTTTTACCGCATACGGTGCCATTTTAAAGGACTTCCGGTTTGACTACAAGAAGAAAGACGGGGTCATTGATGAAGGCGAAGACGGTGACCGATTGTATGAAAACGTGGTCAACGATAAGTTCATGTCCGAACTTGACGAAGTTGAGTTCGGCATAAGCTCTTATAATGCGGACGGGGCTTCCTATAGCAAGGCATTGTTGGGAAATGACTTCTTGACGGACAACCTGTATTCCGCCATCGAGGGTAAACTTGTCAGACCCGAAGAAGCCTTCATCCGAAGGGTGATTAACCGCTATAAGGCAACCCAAATCAAGTTAACGCAGGTGATAAAAAACGATGGTTCTATCCATCCGTTTACCCGGTTGTATGACAAATCAGCGGTTAATAAGAGATTCATGCTGCTAAGCGGTGTATGGGACTATGAGCGGAATAATATTCAATTATCGATGGTGGAAAATGGCTGAGATTAAGATCATATCAAGAGTAATACCGCGTGGCGGGAGTGGAGCTTCTGCGCCTTCTGCTGGAGGGGGTTTCTCGGCTCCTGTTGACATATCGGGAAAGCTGGATAAGTCAGTATGGAACTCTGCATTCGAGTTGCACTATGATGATCCTGACGATCCTGAAAAATTGACAAGCATTGGCGCGAAAACTAATTTCTTTTCTGTGGGCGAGATATCCGTGTTCGGGAAGGGGGGCTCTTCCGGCGGTGGAGGTGGTGCCACTACGCTGCACATGCTGGAAGACGTTGATTTGGTGATGCCGATTCCGGACGGGGACGTGTTGACTTATGACGGGCAAAAAGGAAGATGGACCAACAAGAAGGGTGCCGGAGGCATTGACACGAGAGCCATGTGGGAAGAGCTGGGAAAATCGGACATATCTAAAAAAATAGACATTTCCCACATACCGGATTTAGGAGATAAATATATAAGCCTGATAAAGTTAGGAGAGGTTTCTTATGGTCCGGATAAGGGCGTTATCTCCCTTCCTGCCTATCCGACCAAACTGTCGGATCTGAAAGATGATGTCATTGCAGGGAAGTACCTGCCTTTAACAGGCGGGACGATATCGGGAAATCTTGCCGTAACCGGGCATGTCCAAATCGGTAATGCCTTGCTGAAATATGACGCGACCAATAATGCCGTATATGTAGAGAAGGATGATGGGTCTATGGTTAATTTCTACGCTACGGGAGACCTTGCTGCGTTCGGTTCGACAACCGGTGGTGGAAGTGGTGCTACCTCATTGAACATGCTGGACGATGTAGGCCTGGTTACTCCTCTATCGGAAGGACAGGTATTGACCTACGACTCGGTTAAAAGCAAGTGGACGAATAAAAAAGGCGGTGGCGGTTTGGATATAGATGCCATGTGGGAAGAGCTTGCCAAGTCTGACACGTCCAAGAGAATCCATTTTTCCCACATACCGGACTTGGGCAGTGTATATGCCAAACAGGTAAAGCTGGGCACGACTCCTTACAATGTATCCAATGGGGTGGTATCTCTTCCTGCGTACCCGACCGCTCTGAGAAGTCCTAATGCGCTTACCATAAGTCTTAACGGGAAATCACAAGGGGGTTATGACGGAAGTTCGGCTAAGAGTATCAACATAACACCTTCGAGCATCGGTGCGGCACTATCCTCCGACTTATCCAAGTATGTATTGAAGTCGGGTGATACGATAACAGGCAATCTGGCAGTTAATGGTGAGATTGATTGCAACGTCATTGGTGAAAATGTTAATGATGCTCACGATGGGGATAGTCCTTGGTATGGAATCAGATTCACCGGCGGTGCAAGCGGAATGGATATATCAGGATATTATGGTATTGGATTCTACACCAGTAACGGCAGAATGATATACTTGGGTAATAATCAGTCGCACATAGTTAATCTGTATGCAGAAGGTAATGCTAATACCGATTCTTCCTTTGTGTCCAGCATGACAGACCGTTGGCCATTACAATGGCCGATATACTTCAATCCGGACAATGCCGTATTCAGGGCTAACCAATTATCCTTGATGATGTACGACTCCTGTAGACCGATTATTAGTTGGAAGGATACACTGGACGGTGTTGGTTGGCAGACAAGATACACCATTGGTACGTATCGACCTAATTACGACACATGGGGAACCATGCTGATAGCAGTGTCGAATGATGATGGAGGTAACAGCCCGGGGATTAGATTGGAGCTTGAAGCCTCTAATAACAGGGCGGTTGTCCAGGGTTCGTTCCTTGCAAGCGGTGAGATTACCGCTTATTCGGACGCGCGCTTAAAGTCATGTATAAAACCGCTACGGAACAGAGGGTTCATCACCCCTGTCAGTTATATCAAGGATGGAAAGGAAAGTATAGGGTTTATCGCACAGGATATGATAGAATTGTATCCTGAGCTGGTGTCTAAAGGCAGCTCGAAAGAACACTACCTGTCCGTGAACTATGCCCAATATACGGCAGTATTGCAGGCTCAGATAATTGAGCTGCACAAAGAGATTGATGATTTGAAACGTAAATTTATAAATCCTTAATTCCGCAACACTATAGTTTAACATTATTTATAAGTGCCTGAGCAAC
>ENA-ORTD01001483-ORTD01001483.1-human-gut-metagenome-genome-assembly--contig:-NODE-1483-length-16277-cov-4.125324_pt1 | contig 16277 bp, 14 predicted proteins | sample MGYA00241907_ERZ509178 | MGnify/ENA primary metagenome ERZ509178 (study PRJEB26280, sample SAMEA2338793) | human gut metagenome | biome: human gut; feature: human-associated habitat; material: faeces...
AAGAGCGTTGCTGCCTAGGCTAGCCCCTTGTCACACAAACTACCGAAGCCTCAAATTTTTACGCGTCATCAAATTTGACGCACAAATGGTGTTTTTACATTTACGTGTCATTTTGCGCGTCATTGTGAAGCGATAATCCCCACGCCGGCAGGGGACAGAAGTATCGCCTGCTGCGTTAGCTAGCAGATGACCCGCGTATGCTCCTCGATGGCGATACGATCCTCGGCGCTAATACCCGGCTCGCACACCACGGCGTCCAAATTGTCCAGGCGGCAGAAGGTGTAGAAGTCGCGCTTGCCGATCTTGCTGGAGTCGGCGATCAGATAGCGCGAGTCGGCCTTGCCAAAGGCGAGCTGCTGGATACGACCCTCATCCATATTGGACGTAGACACGTCGCCATCCAGAATGCCGTTGGCGCCGATAAACGCAGCGTCGATACCCAGCGCACGCAGGGTATCCTCGGCCGTTGGTCCCACAAAAGCGGCGGTGCGGCGACGGTACATACCGCCCACGAGGCACAGGTCGCAATCTTCGCGCGCCTCGAGCAGGTTAAACACCGAAAGCGAATTAGTCACGATGCGCAGGCGAAACGCCGGCAGCATCGAGGCCATCTGCTCAACCGTGGTGCCCGTGCCCAAGAAGATGGTCGAGCCCTCCTCGATAAGCTCCACGGCACGGTGCGCAATCTGCAGCTTTTCTTCGGCATGCTTGGTGCGCTTTTCGCTGTGCGAGTACTCGTGGCGCAACATAGCGTGGGGACGGCCCTGTGCACTGCGGGCGCCGCCGTGCACGCGCTCGATCTCGCCCAGGCTCGCAAGCTCCTCAAGGTCACGACGAATCGTCATATCCGAGACGCCCAGTGCATCCGAAATCTCCTTGACCGAGACCGTGCCCTGCTCTTCGAGCAGCTGACGAACCTTATCCTGTCGTTCCGCTTTAATCACGATGAGTCCTCGCTGTTCCACGCTCGCGTCAATTCAAACAGTAACGAACAAATTGTATCAGACTCGTGCGCGTCAAAAATGAACGCCCGCACAGCTCCAATCATCACTTTTTTGAGAAAAATACCCCCTGCTTTAGTGGGGTGTAGTGATAATCTCTCCTGTTCGCGCTACAGTTTGTCGGAAATACCTCGATGTTAGGAACCAAATGATCACTTCCGAGCTTTTCGGCACCGCGCCGTGCGGTACCCCCGTTCATCGTTACACCCTCAACGGGCCCGAGATCTGCGTTCGCATTATGGACTATGGTGCCACCGTGTTGGGCATCGACGTGCCCGACATTCCCGGCAACGTGCGCGATGTGGTGCTGGGCTTCGATAAGCTCGAGGATTACTTTGACAACCCCGCCTGCTTTGGCGCGACCATCGGCCCCGTGGCCAACCGCACCGCGGGCGCCACGATCACCATCGCCGGCACGGACTGGCACATGCCGGCCAACGAAGGCGTCAACAACCTGCACAGCGATCTTGAGCATGGTCTGCACAAGCGCGTATGGGACGTTGAGCTCGACGAGACTCACAACGCCGTGCGCATGACCACCTCGCTTAAGGATGGCGAGCTGGGCCTGCCCGGCAACCGAACCTTTACGGCTGTGTTTACCGTTACGCGCACCGGCGTCTTCCGCATCGAGTATGGTTGCGAGAGCGACCGCGCCACCTACGTGTCCATGACCAACCACACGTACTTTAACCTTGCCGGCCATAACGCCGGCATGGACTGTGAGCACTTCTTTGTTGCCAACGCTGCCCACTACTTGCCCATTAACGAGCAGAACATCCCCACCGGCGAGATTGCTCCGGTCGAGGGAACGCCGTTTGACTTTCGCGAGCTGCGCCCCGTCGCACCCGGCATGGAGGCCGACGACCCGCAGATCAAGCAGGCCCGTGGCTACGATCACTGCCTGTGCATCGATGGCTATCAGTACGGCCGCAACCTGCGCCGTGCGATGCACATCGAGGAGATGTGGACCGGTCGTGAGCTGGACTACTACACCACCGCCCCGGGCGTGCAGCTCTACACCGGCAACTGGCTGGGCGACGAGCACGCCAAGGACGATGCCAACTATGGCTGGGGTGCCGGCTTTGCCCTCGAGGCCGAGATGTACCCCGACACGCCGCACCAGCCGCTGTTCCCGCAGGGCATCGTGGGCCCGGGTCACCCCTACAGCAATGTGATCGAGTACCACTTTATGAGGCACTAAACCCACAACGCGACATATCACACAGCAGCGCCCGCCGGCACCACCGCCGACGGGCGCTGCTTCATGCCTAAATCCTTCTTTTCGATGCCACCGAATTGGTGACATAACAAAACTATGCCGAATTACTACGATGAACCCACTATGTCCGACCACGCGCTGGTTTATAAAAAATTAGTAACTCGTCTACCTGCGGTTTTATTCTCTGCAAATTTGGCATGCTCGGCGATAAGCAATTCATCGTAGTAAACCGGCATAGTTTTGGCGGACAGCGCCACACAGATCCCCTACGAAGGCAAAATGATCCGTTTTCCTCCGTCCCCAAGGGATCAGTTGAACAGATTGCCGATGGGATCGGGGGCGGAACTGGGGAGATGGCGGATTTCTAGCTCTATACCGAGCTTTTGCAACTCTTTGAAGGCGGTGATGTCTGTATCGCCTACGGCAACGGCAGGCGTTGCAGAGCGCTTGCCCTCCCCCGCCCGCATATGGCCGATACTAATCTTGGTTATTGGCACACCGCCCTTAACCAGCGCGAGCGCATCGGAGGGTGAGGCCACCATGATCAGAATCAATTGGCGAGGCGTTGCGGTATGAATGATGTCGATGGCCTTTTGTACCGAGAAAAACCGCGTCCAAACGCCTTCTGGCGCCGCCACCCTCATGGGTGCCCATTGGCGCGAATCTGCCGCGATCTCATCGTTGACGATTAGGACAAGGTTGGAACCCACGGCTTCGTTCCACAGCTCAACGTCTTGTCCGTAAATGAAACGGTCGTCGATACGTGTGAGAAGGATCTTGGGTTGAGCCATGGCTGCCCCATTCCGTTTGAGACCCATACGAGCGGGACGTCGACCACCAACTCAACAGCTGGTCAAGCGCCAGATGGACGCCGCAGACATCACGCCTCTAATATTAGTGCATTTAAAGTGAGAAAAGCCGTCAGAGCACTTGCGCGGATGTGCGATGTCCCGTATCATAGACAGCCGTTGACGCCTCAGTTGCGCCATCACATGGCCGCCAGCGTAGCTCAGTTGGTAGAGCACCGCTCTCGTAAAGCGGGGGTCACCGGTTCGAGCCCGGTCGCTGGCTCCATTGCACAAGATAGCCGCCTTCGGGCGGCTTTTTTGTTGCCGATTTGAGTGCGCTTGCGCCAACCCACGCATCGCTGCGTCGACAGCTCCCCTATTCAAAAACAGAAATCCCGCCAAACGTGATTCCCCTAGGGGAAACACTTTTGGCGGGGTCCTTGCGTGATTTCCCTAGGGGAATCACGCCATCAGACGAACAGCTCAGCCGAGCAGCGCGCTACTCCTCCCAGTAAGCATCTGCAAGCAGCTTAAAGCAGATCTTCTTGACCGGCTGTGCGCCATCGCCCGGGAACTCGAGCGTGGGCATATGCGGCTCACCGGCAACGAACAGCGCAAACTTGTCGTCAGCAAGATCGCCGGCAATCGAGGCGTCGGAATCGACCAGATCGTAGTCGTCCTTCTCGTCAAACTCCTGGACCAGCGTCAGGCTGCCCGTAGCGACCTTAAAGGCCTCGCGACCCTCAACGTCGATCTGCAGGTCGTGATAGCGCTGATGCGTCTCATAGTGAGCCTCGTCCTCGAGACGCGTCGTGGGAGCCATGACGTTCGCAAAGACCTTATCGCCCAGAATCGGATGGCTTCCGACCTCGAGCTGCGCCGGGGCGTTCTCCTCGAGCCAGTCGATCAGCACGTCGAGGCCCTTGAGCATTCCGCGGTACTCCTCGATATCGCCCAATGCACCGTAAATCATCTAAATCCCCTCTCGGTTCGTTTCTTTGGCAGCTACTCGGCAAACGCATTACCGACGCTGTTGCCACCCACATACGTCTCGACCAGGGTAAGGTCGGGATTGAACACGACAAAATCGGCATCGCGGCCAGGCATAATGCTGCCACATTTATCCTCGACGTGAGCAGAGCGCGCGGGCACCTCGGTCGCCATGCGAATGGCGATATCGGCGCTCGCGAGACCCCAGTCGACGATGTTCTTGACGCCCTGTGCGAGTGTGAGCACCGAGCCGGCGATAGCAGAGCCATCGGCGAGCCAGCAAAGGTTGTCCTTCATAATAACGTCCATGCCACCGCTGGTGTACTTGCCCTCGGGCATGCCGCCGCAACCCAGGCAGTCGGTAATCAGCACCGTGTGCTGCCAGCCCTTGGCCTGCAGCAGGGCCTTGATAGCAGCAGGGTTCACATGTTTGCCATCGCAGATGATCTCGGCATAGGTGTTGGGCGTGGTCATAGCGGCCCCGACGACACCGGGCTCACGGTGATGCAGACCGCGCTGGCCGTTGTAGGTATGCGTAAAGCAGCTGGCGCCAGCATTGATGGCGGCTGCGCACTCATCATAGGTGGCATCGGAGTGGCCAATGCAGGTCACGACACCCTTGGCGCTCAGAGCCGCGGCGTAAGCGGCAGCGCCGTCACGCTCGGCCGCCATGGCGCTCTTGACGATACGACCGCCGGCGGCCTCCTGCCACTCGTCAAAAACTTCCTCGGACGGGTCAATCAGATAAGCGGGGTTCTGGGCGCCCACGTGCTTCATGGTAAAGAACGGGCCCTCCAGGTAGATGCCCTGAATGCGAGCACCGCAGAACTCGGGTCCGCGCTCTTCGTCCGCCTGTGCAATAGCGGCACAGGCGTCCTTGATCTGCTCTACGCCGTCGGTAAAGGTCGTGGGCAGCCAGCTGGTGGTACCGCGACGAGCGAGCTCGGTCGAGCTGATGTTGATACCCTCGGTATCGTTATCGGTCGTGGCATGGTTATAGAAGCCATGAATGTGGGTGTCCACCATACCCGGCGCAATCCATGTACCCGAATAATCTTTGATCTCACAAGTGGGCTCATCGGCCTGCCAAGCGCCAAAGACGCCGTCTTCGACCATGAGGTAGCCGCCCAGCTGCGGCCCCGCCGGCAAAAAGAACTTGTCGGCCTTGATAGCATACGTGCTCATCTATGCTCCCGTACCCGCAGTGCGTTTTAGGGCGGATCAAAAACCACTGCATTATTAATTCGAGCGATTGTTCGTTGCCTTCTACCGCTTGGCACATTTTGCACCCGCCGCAAAACACGCCAAGCCGTTTATACCCAATAACTCTAGACTGCGCGGTTGTGGTAGACCTTGTACTTAAACTGGTCGGCACGCGCAACCGAACGCGTATACTCGATGACCTCGTTGTTCATGTCATATGTGGTACGAATCAAATCCAGCACCGGTGCGCCTTCGGCAATCTCAAGCAGTCGAGCGTCGGAATGGCGGGCGATACTCGCGTAGAATTCTTCCTCTGCCACGCGAACTTTCTCGTGAAAGTCCTGCTCGATCATGTCGTACAGAGATTTGTTCTCGATCATGGGGCGCTTAAGCGCAAAGAACTTGCGGCTTGGTAGATACGTGCACTCAATCATCAGCGGCACGCCATCGGCAATACGCAGGCGCTTGATCTTGTACAGACGCTCGCCCAGGCGCGCGTTCATCTCTACGGCAATATTCTTGTCAGCCTCGACCTCGGTAAACTCAAGAATCGTCGTCTTGGGCACACGGCCGATCGCCTTCATCTGCTCGGTAAAGCTATAGGTCTGCGTGAGGTTTGCCGTTTGCAGAGAGCGGTCGCACACCATGGTTCCACGGCCGCGCTGACGAACCACCAAGCCCAGACGCTCAAGCTCCTGCAGGGCAAGGCGAACCGTCGTACGAGAGAGCCCATAGCGTTCCGACAGGTCACGCTCAGACGGCAAATAGTCGCCGGGTCGAAGTTCGTGATCGATTTTATCGGTCAGCAAATCGACGAGCTGATCGTACAGAGGTTGTTTGCGCGCTCCCATTGCCATAATGATACCTGCCGGATAAATGACTCGAAATTGGTTGTAACCAGACACCACGTACTATAGCAGTTTTAATGGAATAACAGCAGGTCAAGCAGCATATTTCAATATTGTTTGCCGGTTGATTGCCTGTGTACTGCAATACCAATTACATCGCTGCATCAAGTATTGAGGTAGCAAAAAGGGCCGCCCCCGCGGAGCGGGACGACCCTTTGTAAGACAGATACGTCTTTAAGGCTTAGAGAAGCTTCTTGAGCTCCTCGGCAACAGCCTGGACCTGCGTGCCGATGATGACCTGGGTAGCACCCTTGTCCATCTTCATGACACCCAGAGCGCCAGCCTTCTTGCAGGCAGCCTCGTCGACCAGAGCGGAATCGCCGAGCTCGAAACGCAGGCGAGTAGCGCAGCAGTCAACGGTCTTGACGTTCTCCTTGCCACCGACGGCAGCGAGAACAGCGGCGGCCAGAGCGGCGAACTTTTCGTCGCCAGCAGCGGCGGGAGCGGAGGTCTCCTCGACATCCTCATCCTCGCGACCAGGGGTCATGAGGTTGAACTTGGTGATGGCGAAGCGGAACACGAAGTAGAAGACCAGGAAGGCAGCGATGCCCAGCGGGATGATCATCCAGGTGTTGGCAGCAGCCGGGAGGCTAGCGGAGAACAGGAGGTCGGTAGCACCAGCGGAGAAGCAGAAGCCAGCACGGAAACCAACATAGTAGGTGACGATGGTGAAGATGCCGTACAGGGCAGCGTACACGACGTAGAGCGGGAAGCACAGGAACATGAAGCCGAACTCGAAGGGCTCGGTGACGCCGCAGACGAAGGCGCAGATAGCAGCGGAGACAACCAGGCCGATAGCAGCCTTCTTGTTCTTAGCGGTCTGAACCATAGCCAGGGCAGCACCCGGGATACCGAACATCATGCAGGGGAAGAAGCCGGACATGTACATACCGAGGCTCCACTTGACGTCAGCGGAGGTCTCGCCAGCCCAGAAGTGGGTCAGATCGCCCAGGCCGATGGTGTCGAACCAGAACGCGTTGTTCAGAGCGTGGTGCAGACCAGTCGGGATGAGCAGGCGGTTAAGGAAGGCGTAGATGCCAGCGCCGATACCACCCATGGCGGCGATACCCTCACCAAGAGCAACAAGAGCACCGAAGATGAGCGGCCAAGCAAAGAGCAGGACGACGGAGACGACGATGCAGATGACGGCGGTCATGATGGCGACGCAACGCTTGCCGGAGAAGAAGGCCAGCCAGTCGGGAAGACGGGTGTCCTTGAACTTGTTGTAGCAAGTACCACCGATGACGGCGGACAGGATACCGATGAAGGAGTTGCCAGCGATCTTGGAGAACGCGATGCCCTCGGTCGTGGCAAGCCAAGCGGTCTGAGCATCGGCGTCCATACCACGAATGGTGCCAACAACAGCGGGGCTCAGGAGCTGCTGAATCATCAGGAAGGCGACGAGGCCAGCGAGGCCAGCGGTGCCATCGTGATCGTCGGCAAGGCCGACAGCGGCGCCGACTGCGAACAGCCAGGCCATGTTATCGATAAGAGCGCCGCCTGCCTTGATGAGCAGGAAACCGGCGGTATAGGCAAAACCGGTAGTGTCACCGGCAGCACCCATGACTGCGGGAGCGAGCAGGTAGCCCACACCCATAAGAATACCTGCGACGGGAAGCGCCGCGACGGGAAGCATCAGCGCTTTGCCGAGCTTCTGGAGGTACTTCATCATATGGTATCTCCTCCAACCTTTCTTTCGTTGTTCACCAACGAGTTCCATGTCCGCGCCTTGTGCATACCGGCTTCTCCGCTTGCCGGCATTGGTGCGCAAACTTAGACAACCCAGTCCCTATTTGGGGTTGCTGGTATGTACGGTAGCACACACTCAATTCAAACGTCCACCACATTTCGTTCAAATTACGATATCGTTGCCAAACGGTTATTTTTTGCCCGTAAACGGTAATTTCCGCAGGTAGACATGATGTGTTTCTTTCGAAACCAAACTAATTCTTAGCAATTTCCATTCGATTTCGTCTCAAAATTGGTTACTACCAGATGAACATTGGTACCACATTGTTACTACCAGTTTGGCCGAAATCGTTTTCACTTTACGTGAATAAAGTCTCCAAGAATTTGTATATATAACCCCTCCTACTCTCTCTTCCCCGCCCTTTCCTACAACGCAAAAAGCCCCCTAGAACGATGTCCGTTCTAGGGGGCCCATCAGATATTTCGGCTTCGCACTCGAAAGCTCAGGCAATCTTTACGCAAACAGGCCGTAGATGCTGATGTTGGCCTTGGCGTACAGGCCGTTGGCGTACTCGGTCCACTTGGAGCTGGCGCTCGAAGCCTGCGAGGAATACTGCTGGTAGGCGGTGTAATAGGCGGTCATGGCCTGCTTATAGGTAGCGCTATCGGCCGTAAAGGCATCGTCGGCAAAGGCCTTAGCGTAGGCGCTATCGGCGTCCTTCCAAGTGCCCTTCTCGCTATCCCACTCGTCGCCGGCAAGGTTGATGATGTAATCGGCGTAGTCCTTGCTCGCGGTGTCCTCGTTGCCGTCAGAAGGCTCAGTCGGGGCAGTCGGCATGGTCGCGGAGCTATCGCCCACCTTCTTCTTGTAGAGCTTCTGCAGCGTCGCGGACTGGCGGACAATCTGCTTGGCCTGGTCCTTGGACACGCCATACTGCGTGGCCATGGTGTCGTAGTCCGAAGTGCCGATAGAATCCTCGGCGTACTGCTTCATTTCCTTGGAAGAGACGGTAATGCCCTCGTCCTCGGCAGCGTCCAGCAGAATCTGGTTGCGCACGTAGGACAGGATAACGTCGGCAGACGGAGCGGTGTAGTTGCCGTCGTCGTTCTTGACGGTGTCGAGGCTATACTGGCTCTCGATGGCCTCACGCGCGGTGATGTCGCTCTTCTTGCCGTTGTAGCTATAGCTTGCCACGGTCGAATCGAGCTGGTCCTCGGTCAGGGTCGCCGAACCGACGCCCTTGCCGCCAAAGCCGCCGTTGCCGATAAAGAAGCCGACCACGGCAGCGATCACGACGGCGACCACAAAGGCGGCAATCATCGTCTTCTTGTACTTGCAAGCGTGGTCGTCAACGTCGGAGTCATCGTCCTCGTCCTGCTCCTCGGGCATCAGATTCTCGTCAGCGGCATCCGCGGCAATCTGAGCCTCCAGTCGGGCGTCCTCCTCCTCGGCCGTCGTGCCGGCGGCAATGTGCTCGGCAGACGCACCGGCGACCAGATCGATCTTCTCGTCCTCGTCACCGTCGGGGCCTTCGCCGCGCTCGATGATCTGGATGCCGTCGATCTCGTCCTTCTCGTCCTTCTTTTGAATCAGACCCATATCAGTTACTCCTTGTTAGGAAACATAGTCCCCAATAGAATACGCCCGGCAGAGCGCCGGGCGTATTGATTCTTAGGTTATACGCAAACACTTAAGTACCATTTAGGCGTTTGCAGCGTGCATACCTTAGACCAGGTGCGCGATAACGGCATCGGCAAAGGCCTGCGTGCCCACGGCGCCCTCGACGGAGCCGGTCTGGGCACGACGCACGTCACCGGTAACCTGCTCGCCCTCGTCGAGCGTGGCAGATACGGCGGCGCGAATACGATTGGCGGCATCGTTCTCGCCCAGGTGATCGAGCATCATCGCAGCAGAGAGGATCTCGGCCGTGGGGTTGGCGATATCCTTGCCCGCGATATCGGGCGCGGAGCCGTGCGTAGCCTCAAAGACAGCGCAGTCGGCACCGATGTTGGAACCCGGAGCCATTCCCAGGCCACCCACCAGGCCAGCGCACAGATCGCTGACGATATCGCCGTACAGGTTGGGCAGCACCAGGACATCGAAGTCATTGGGGTTCTGGACCAGGCCCATGCAGGTGGCGTCGACGATTTTATCGTTGAACTCGATATCGAGATAGTTGGCGGCCACCTCGCGCGCAACGCGCAGGAACAGGCCGTCGGTCGCCTTCATGATGTTGGCCTTGTGCACGGCCGTCACCTTTTTGCGGCCGCAGCGGCGGGCATACTCAAAGGCATACTCCACAATGCGGCGGCTCTTGGCGATAGAGATCGGCTTGATCGAGATTGCGGAATCGGCGGCGAAGGTCTTTTGGCCCGAACGCTCGACGAGCTGCGAGAGCTCCTCGACCTCGGCAGCGCCCTCATCGAACTCGATGCCGGCGTAGAGGTCCTCGGTGTTCTCGCGCACGATAACCAGGTCGACATCGCGGAAACGAGAGCCGTCGCCCGGCTGCGACAGGCAAGGGCGCACGCAGGCGTACAGGTCAAAATGCTTGCGCAGAGCCACGTTGACGCTGCGGAAACCCGTGCCGACCGGCGTGGTGATGGGGCCCTTGATGGCAACCTTGGTCTCGGCGACCGCATCGAGCACGTGCTGGGGCAGTGGCGTGCCAAACTCGTCCATGACGCCGGCACCGGCCTCCTGGACGTTCCAGTTGATCTGGACACCGGTGGCCTCGACCACGCGGCGCATGGCCTGCGTAATCTCGGGACCGATACCGTCACCGGGGATCAGGACTACATCGTGCGCCATAATCTGTTACTCCTCGTCTTCGGCGTCGTCAGATTTTTTAACGCTAGCACGCTTCTTCTTTTTGGAGAGATCCAGGCCAAAACGTTTAACAAGCATTTCGCAAATCTCGCTCGAACGGGCCTTGAGATAGCTGCCCTTGCCGTTCTCGGCGTCGAACTTAAGGCGCAGCGCGAGCTTCTCGGCGACCTCGGCGTCGATCTCGCCCTGGCCAAACTCGTACAGGCAACCGAGCATGTCGCGATACTCAAGGTCGCCGTGGTAGCACTGGATGGCCTCGTCCAGGATGGGCCAAGCCTCGCGCGAACGCTCGACGCTCGTGGCACCCCACACGCACAGCAGGCGGAAGGCGGCATAGCGCAGCGTGGAGGAGATCTCGTCGAACAGTGCAGTCTCGGCGCCCTCAAAGGCATCGCCCAGCTGCTCGGGGCAGGTGGTAGCGAGCGCCGTCAGGGCATCGAGGGCCTCCCAGCGGGTCTGCGCCTCGGGGCGGTCGAGCGCCTCGATCAGCGCGGGCACGCAGGGCACGACGCGCTGCGGATCGCGCTCGGCAAGCAGGTGCAGCACGCGGGCGGCAAACTGGCGGATGCGGCGCGTGGGGCAGCCGAGCTCCTTGACCAGACGGTCGACGGCGTTCTCGTTCTCCTCTGCCAGCTGAAGCTGTGCCAGCTCCTCGTCGGTGAGCTGTTCGTCTTTGTTTTCTGCCATAGTTACCTCTTCTTACTATTTCTTAGCGTGCTTGCCAGCACCCTTGCTGTCATCGGTGACCGAGATGAGCTGTCGGTCGGCAGCGCCATTGCGACGCGCACGGCGGCGTTCCTCGGCATCGCCCGCGTCGGCGGCGGCGCGGTGTGCTTTGTTGACGTTAAAGACCTCGTCGTGCTTGCGCCACGGACCGACGGACTCGCCAAAGCTCATCTTAAGGCCGGCGATAAAGCCGCCGAGCCAGCCGATCGGCGCAAACTGCACCAGCGGGAACAGCGAGAACACCCAGGTCAGCAGAACGACTGCCGCCGCTCCTGCAAAATTGGCGATCCAGTAGTCGCGCTTGGTGATCACGCGCTTTTCGCAGGCCCACTGGCCGCACAAAAAGCCAATGTAGATCGCAAAGAGAAAGAGCACCAGCGCTAGTACCACGAACGTCCAGCTCATGGGCGCTACTCCCCGTGATGGTGGCCGCAGCAGCACTCGTGGCCGTCGTCATGGCCGTGGCCGCCGCAGCACTCGTGGTCCTCGCCGTGATGGTGGCCGCAACCGCACTCGTGGTCGTCGCCATGCTCGCCGCAACCGCAGCCGTCCTCGTGAGCGCCATGCTCCTCGGGACGATACTGCGACCAGTCCAGACCGGCGGCGATGGCGTCGGCCTCCTCCTTATAGAGGACCGTGATGGCCTGGGTGCCCAGCTTGGCACCACCGATGGCGTCGAGCATGTCATAGAGCGTAAAGGCCACGTCGGCGCCGGGCAGCGCAAGCTCGCGGTCGTCGGCATAGGCGAGCGCCAAGCGCAGGTCCTTAATGAAGTGCTCGACCATAAAGCCGGGCTTGTAGTCGCCGTCGAGCGCCTTGGGAGCCAGGCTCTCCATAGCGCCGGACTTGCCGGTACCGCCCAGGATCATCTGGCGGGTCTTCTCCAGGTCAAGGCCGCTCAGCTCGGCAAATGCCATGGCGTCTGCCATGCCGACCATGCAGGCGCCCAGCGACACCTGGTTGGCGAGCTTGGCAGCCTGGCCCTTGCCGGCACCGTCGAAGCAGCAGATGGTTGCCGCAAAGGTGGAAAGGATATCGCGAACCGGAGCGATGTCGTTCTCGGTGGCGCCCACGATAGCCGTGAGCGTGCCGGCGATAGCGCCCGACTCGCCGCCGGTGACGGGGCAGTCAAACGCCATGCGACCAGAAACCTGGGCGGCCTCGGCAATGTCACGGGCGAGCTCGGGCGAGCTCGTGGTGAGGTCGATCAGGACCGCGCCGGGCTTAGTGCACGCGAGCAGACCGTCGCCCGCCAGGTAGAGCTCCTCGACCTCGGAGGGATAGCCCACCATGGTAAAGACAACATCGGCGTTAGCCACGGCATCGGCCGGCGTATCGGCCCAAGCGGCACCGCGCTCAACGAGCGCTGCAGCCTTGGACTTGGTGCGGTTGTTGACCGTGACGGGATAGCCGGCGTCCAGAATGTGGCCGGCGATGGGGGCACCCATAATTCCGGTGCCGATAAATGCGACAGAGAGCTTGTTTGCCATGAAACCTTTCCTTTTGGGTTGGGTGTTATTACCAGGTTGAATACTCGGTGCCAGCGTTTGGGCTGTGAGTCGAGGGCGATTACGGACGCAGCGCTTGCCTACTGACCGCGCACGCGGCGGGCGATACGGTCGGAAAGCGACGCCTTGTCGGCGCGGTTCTTACCCCAAAACGCGCAGGCCACCATGCCGGGGCCCACGTGCGAGCCGATGGTGGGACCCACGGAGCTGCGAATGATCGTGACGTCGGCGCAACCCTCCTCCTTGCGGATGGCGGCTTCGAGCCAGTCGCCGTCCTTCTCGGCATCGGCCGTCATAATGGCGATGGGCATGGTGCGGTCGGGCACGTAGTTCTCGCGGAACGACTTGAGGATGGACTTGAGCGCCTTCTTGCGGCCGCGGTTGACGCCGATCAGTGACAGCGAGCCGGCAAGGTCGTAGGAAAGCTCGGGCTTGACGTCGAGTTTTGCCGTGAGCTGCGCCGCCGCGGGCGGAATGCGGCCGCCAGCAGCCAGTGCGTCGAAGCTCTCGAGCGTAAATTAGCCGTGAACGTAGGTCTTTGCCTCGTTTGCCCAATCGACCAGCTGCTTGGCGGTCAGTCCCGCCGAACGCTGGCGCACGGCCTCGAGCGCCAAGAGCGCACCGGTCGCACAGGGCAGAGCGTTGTCGACCACGTAGAGCTCAAAGTTGGGATACTCGGCGCGCACGGCATCTGCCGCCTGGCACGCGGAGTTGTAGCTCGACGACAGTGCCGAGGTAAAGCACAGGTAGACCGTGGGCGTGCCCTCTTTGGCGCACTCGGTAAAGAACTCGATATAGCGACCGAGCGACACAGCCGAGGTGGACACGCGGGCACCAGCGCGCATGCGGTCGTAGAACTCCTTAGGGCTCATGCTCGACCAGATGTCGTCCGTGCGCTCCTCGCCATCGATAATGAAGGGGAAACCCAGGATATCGACATCAAGGTTCGCGGCGACCTCGGGGCTAAAGTCGCAGCAGGTATCGACGACGATGCGGCAACGGTCCGAATGACCGGCGGATGCGGCCTTGTCCATCAAAGCGACTCCTTACGTAAAAAGGCGGCCACCCGCATGGGATTGCCGCCAAACGTTAACTCATTCAAGTTAACGTATTTTACTCGTCAAGTGTTTCGATGCGGGGCTTGATGATGCCATATCCACCATTCTTACGGTGATACACCACATTGATGAGACCGGTCGTCGCGTTCTCGAACACGTAGAAGTCGTGGCCCAGCAGATCGGTCTGCACCAGCGCCTGCTCCTCGGTCATCGGGGTGACGTCGATAACCTTCTCGCGGACGAGCAGGTCGTCCTCTTCCTCGGGCAGCAGCAGGTCGGCCAGATCCTCGACGCGCTCGACCGGCGCAACATCCGCGGCGCTGGCACCGCCCTGGCGGTTGTCCACGACCTTGGTCTTGAACTTGCGCAGCTGGCGGGTGACCTTATCGGCGGAGAGATCGATGGCGGCATACATATCTGCGCCGTGCTCGGCAACGCGGATCACAGAGCCGCGGGCACGAACCGTGACCTCGACGATTGCCGGGTTGGGGTTCGAGGGGTTCTTCTCATAACGAAGCACAACGTCGACTGTCATGGGCTCGATATCGAAAACCTTGAGCGCCTCGCCGATCTTCTCATCCACATGCGCACGCAGAGCATCGGTTACCGTCGTCTTGCGTCCAGAAACCTTGATATCCATACGTGGCTCCAATCTGCCTCGGGGACTTACTGTACTGGCTATGTACCCATTGCCGTGCATTTAATCACCCGAATTCCCAAAGACCCGAATAACGATTGCTTGATACCGCATACCGAAGTCTCGCACTTTTCTGTAGCAAAGTGCGCTATAGGAAGGCGTCGGCAAAGCTAGTTTTTCTCCTGGAAATCAGCTTTTACCTGCTGTTTTTACCAAAATAGAAAAGCCGGGCTCCCCTATTGGGGAGACCCGACTATGCGTGTTGAAACCATGAAGAAGCGCCTCGTTCAATGTATGGCAGACGCCACCCCTACCAATAACTAGCTATTGAGCTTGTTGATGTCATCGTCGGTGATGGTGCCTTCCTGGCTAGACGACGGGCTGTCGCCGTTGTTATCGGAGGCGTCGTCATCGGATGGCTCAGTCTCGTTGGACGTGGAGTCGGATGTCTGCACATTGGCTCCCGAAACGGTCTTGGCGGTAAGGTCATAGGGCATCTGGCCGTACCAGACGCAGTGGACTGCCTCGAGCGTGCCATCGACCGTGATACCATCGAGGGCATCGCTCACGGCACGGCACAGCTCATCGTTAGAGCTAAGGCCTGCGACACCAAGCGTGGAGGGCGTCTCGAGCGTGCCGACATAGGAGATCTGGCTCATCAGGCGCGCGAGGTAACCACCGGCCGTGGAATCACAGATCACGTAATCGACTTCGCCCGACTCGAGCGCCTCAAAGCACTCATTGATGTTGGAGAAGGTCTTTTGGTTGGCCGTAATGCTCTGCTTGGCGAGCGCTTCCTGCGAGGCCGAAGAGGTCTGAACGCCCAGGGTAGCGGTGTTAAGCGTTTCGGTGGAAACGCTCAGCGACTCTCCGTCGCTGCTCTTGCCGAATACGGCGGGGGCGTCGTACAGACAGGTGCCAAGCGAGCTGATATCGCCGTCCGTAGACCTGACGTCACCAATGAAGATGTCGGCCTTTTTATCGCTGAGCGCGGAATCGGCCGAGGACGCATCGACAAAGGCGACCTTGAGACCCATGCGGCATGCGAGGGAACGAGCGGCATCGACCGCATAGCCCGTGAGGTTTCCGTCGGCATCCTGCATGGCTTGCGGGGCATCGGAAGTATCGAGAGCGACCGTCAGGGTTCCCGGCGTGACCAGGGCATCGTCCGATACCGTGGGGGTAACGGTCTCGCGCTCGATCTGGTCGATCGTGGGCGTCGTGAACGTGGACAGCGGATTGAACGCGCATCCACTCAGGCCCAAAACGGCAATGACCGCCGCGGTCCCAGCACCTAACCGAGCCGCGTGCATCAAGCTGCCCCTCACCATGTCCACTACCCTGCCTTCTGCGTCGTATACGATCCGCGCCCTGCACGGAATATCGGGTTGTTCCCACCAGCTGACCTGGTATTTGACCCCACACTTGCGCACCGGGGCGTTTGCTCGGGAGGCCGCAGCCACCTTCACGACTGGCCCGCTCGCCCGCGAGGCGGTATTGCCCCAAAGAAAGTAGAACGGACGGTGCGGCTTACATCTAGGACGCGCCATGATCGCGCCGCGCGCACGCGGTCGCTTACGTGGATCCCTTTGACCGCGTCTGTCTTGGACTAGGATGGACATTTCGTCCGTCCGCAACCACAGCCTGGCAGGAACGTAGCGCATTATAGCTAAGTTCAAGCTATAGTTGATGGCGCGAATTTTTGTGGTGTAAGAGGGAG
>ENA-ORTD01001491-ORTD01001491.1-human-gut-metagenome-genome-assembly--contig:-NODE-1491-length-16183-cov-3.459511_pt1 | contig 16183 bp, 8 predicted proteins | sample MGYA00241907_ERZ509178 | MGnify/ENA primary metagenome ERZ509178 (study PRJEB26280, sample SAMEA2338793) | human gut metagenome | biome: human gut; feature: human-associated habitat; material: faeces...
AGGCAGCCACCGTGCGGGCATTGGTGCCGCTTGGGATTGCGTTGGGCATTTCGCCTTATATGCTGATTGCCCTGTTCCCGGCAGTAAACGGATATTTCTTTATTCCGAACTACCCTACCGTAGTGGCCGCCATAAATTTCGACCGGACGGGGACAACAAAAATCGGTAAATATGTGTTGAATCATTCGTTCATGATGCCCGGACTGGTGTCTACGGTCGTGGCGATTGCTTTGGGATTGCTCTTTATACAAATATTCTAACTATATATTATTAACCTAAACATCATTCAGTTATGAAACAATTCAAGAGATTTGGTCTGGTAGTAGTCGCACTACTATGTACCGTTGCAATGGCTTTTGCCGCAAAACCGAATATTCATATCCTTGCCACCGGAGGAACTATTGCGGGTACAGGAAGCTCCGCCACCGGAACCAGCTACACAGCAGGACAGGTTGCTATCGGCGCATTGCTTGATGCAGTGCCCGAAATAAAGGATATCGCCAACGTGACAGGCGAGCAGATTGTGAGAATCGGTTCGCAGGACATGAACGACGAAGTCTGGCTGACACTTGCCAAGAAAATCAACGAGCTGCTGAAACGTCCGGATATCGACGGAATCGTTATCACTCACGGAACGGACACCATGGAAGAAACTGCTTACTTCCTGAACCTGACTGTCAAGAGTGACAAACCTGTCGTGCTGGTAGGTGCCATGCGTCCGTCTACCGCGCTAAGTGCCGACGGCCCGTTGAATCTTTACAATGCCGTAGTCACTGCCGCCGCCAAGGAATCTAAAGATAAAGGTGTGCTGGTTGCCATGAACGGCCTGATCCTCGGAGCGGAAAGTACCGTGAAAATGAATACCGTCGACGTACAGACTTTCCAGGCCCCCAACTCCGGCGCACTGGGTTATGTGCTGAACGGACAGGTTTTCTATAACCAGGTGACATTGAAGAAACATACCACTCAATCCGTATTTGATGTGACTCACCTCACTTCATTGCCTAAAGTCGGTATCGTATACAGCTACTCCAACATCGAGGCAGATATGGTGACTCCGCTACTGACACACGGATACAAAGGAATCATCCATGCCGGAGTAGGAAACGGAAATATCCACAAGAATATCTTCCCGGTACTGACCGACGCACGTAGAAAAGGTATCCTGGTGGTTCGTTCTTCCCGTGTCCCGACAGGTCCTACCACGCTTGACGCGGAAGTGGATGATGCCAAGTATCAGTTTGTCGCTTCACAGGAATTGAATCCGCAAAAGTCGCGCGTATTGTTGATGCTCGCTCTTACCAAGACCACGGACTGGAAGCTAATTCAACAGTACTTTAACGAATACTAAAAACCGGACTGACTTATGAAAAATTTGATTTTTATGTTGCTCCTTGCGGGCAGCATAGGAGGAGTGTATGCGCAAAATGCGGAAAAGAAGGACAAGTTCTCCCCCGATACTCCCCTGTTCGAAGAACTGACGAACGTAAAGAAAAAGACGGATAAGTTCAATTTATACCTGAATATGCAAGGTAGTTTTGACGCCCACTTCCGGGATGGATTTCAGGAAGGTGATTTTAATATGCACCAGCTCCGCATCGAAGCGAAAGGGAATATCAACAACTGGCTGTCATACCGTTACCGCCAGCGCCTCAACCGCTCGAATGATGCCAACGGCATGATTGACAATCTGCCGACTTCTATCGACTACGCCGGTATCGGAATTCAGTTAAACGACCAATTCAGTCTTTTTGCCGGAAAACAATGTGCCGCATACGGTGGTTTCGAGTTCGACCTGAACCCGATTGATGTCTACCAATACTGCGACATGATTGATTATATGAGTAATTTTATGACGGGATTGAATGTCGGTTATAATATCACGCCCGATCAGCAGCTGAACTTACAGATATTGAACAGCCGCAACAGTTCTTTCGACAGTACGTACGGAATCACGGAAGACGCCGAAGGGAATATCCCCGATTTGAAGTCGGGCAAAATGCCGCTGGTTTACACGCTGAACTGGAACGGTAATTTCAATAATGTATTCAAAACCCGTTGGTCGGCTTCCGTCATGAACGAAGCCAAAAGTCATAATATGTACTATTATGCAGTGGGAAACGAGCTGAATCTCGGCAAATGGAACGCGTTCGTCGACTTCATGTATTCAAAGGAAGATATTGACCGGAAAGGCATTATCACGAACATTGTCGGCCGTCCGGGCGGACATAATGCATTCGATGCGGGTTATCTGTCCGTAGTTGCCAAATGTAATTACCGATTCCTGCCGAAATGGAACGCTTTCGTGAAAGGTATGTATGAAACGGCTTCGGTTACGAAGGCGTCCGAAGGAATAGAGAAGGGGAATTACAGCACTTCATGGGGATACCTTGCCGGTATCGAGTTTTATCCAATGGAAACCAACCTGCATTTCTTCGTCACGTATGTAGGACGGTCCTACGATTTCACTTCCCGCGCCAAGGTGCTGGGACAGGAGAATTACAGTACCAACCGGGTTTCAGTAGGGTTCATCTGGCAAATGCCTGTATTCTAAAAATAGAGCTCTGTTTTAATATTCAAGTAAGAATGCTTTTCCGCATCTCTACTTGAATATTAAAACAGTAGCTCATATGATTAGTGTATGTGTTAAGTTATTATCCTGATTGATCGAAGGCTTTTCTCTTTTTTATCTACTGCCGGTCACCAAAGTCCGGCTTCCATCCCAACCTACCGCCTCAATCCGAGTCGCTCCGGTAGGATAATCCACACGAGTTGTCTTATTAGTCACGTCACCAGTACCGACTATACAAATATCAGTCAGTTCTTTGCCTTTATATGTTTCAAAAGCAACTACATTCTTCCATATAGCATGGTCTACCGTGACATAATCAGTTCCTTTGGTAATCCCGGAATTAAATGTTCCTTCTACGTTACTTTTGCTCTTGAATGCTTCCACGCTGTTGGCCGAGATGTATTGCATACCGCCTGAAGGCAATGGTTTTCCTTCTCCGTAAGCTTTCACTTCATCTACCATTTCCTGCGTTATATTTATGGTAGCAACCGTGTAGTCATCCACCTTCACATTATCAAATACTTTCAGCAGCCCCATACCCTCGAAGAATCCGCAAAGATTCAGTCCCGAAGCGTCAATAGCACGTTTCATGAAATTCACATACCTCCGCCCCGGAGAGTAACTCTTGTCATTATCATGGATAGCCGCCCAATGCACATCAGGCCAAAAATCAGGTTTTATATCCGCTGCCATAAAATACATAGTCATTTGCCATAAAGGGATTAATTTCACAAACGGATCAGATTCCCATACGCCCGGTTTGTCGGTGGAAATAGTTGCCACTTGCATGAAGTACGATTTATGGGCAACCAAAGCTTCGTTCAAGAAAGCATTTATACGCCCGCCCGCCAAAGCCGAACGTGCTCCTGGACGCTTGAAGGATTCATGTTCCAGTCTCAGATAGCCTTCACTCAACGGGTCGTTTCTCATCATATACTGAGCAAATGAACAGTAAAGATTATTGGTCACTTCCGTCCAACCATTGCCTTTCATCTGGGCAACCTGGTTGCCATGCCCAAACTCATGTCCGAAAACCCATACATTATTCTTTCTATAAAAGACCTTCGGAACCAACATCGCATCTTCCGTGTTGGGATAATTGGCACATACTCCGTTCCAATTAGGACTTCCTCCCCAAGAACGGACGCCAAAAAAGCGGTTAGCAGGCACAGCATTGTTTTTCACCAGTCCCATCATCAAATATTCAAAATCCAACATACGGTCGTGCATATCGACTACTGCCTGAATTGCGTTTGGCGCACATTTGGCAAAGGCATTCACCGTATTCTGCAAGTGTACTCTTTGTCCCAGAATATCCATCATCGCATTCGGAATATCCACCGCACTTCTCTTAGCCCTCTCCAATATTTCCGGCCAAGTGGCATCCGTATCACCACGTCTTACATCCCAATAGCCAATCTGTTTACCGAAACAAAAATGAATATCGACATCTGTATCTCCGGCATCATCTCTCGTCCAATATTGAATATAGCCATTACCCGAATTTGCCGGAGTAATCACATTCAAACCTCCCCGCAAGGAGATCACGCTTTTCTTTCCACCTTCCCTATAATCGGCAATAGCAAGACTCAGCGGGGTATTGCTTGCTCCTTTGTACATAACGAAAACCAGCACCGGCTCTCCCTGCGTAAAATAGATTCCCGTCGGATTATCATATATACTTCTTGAGCCTATAGTCAGTTCTTCTGCCACTATTTCAGGACTCTTGCAAGAATGGTAGGTACTAAAACGAAATTTTTTATCGTATTTCCCTTCCAGCAATTCTTTCGCTAATTGATAAATAACGGCGGTCTTGATCTCCTTAAGGCTTTCTGAAGTCACTGTACCCTTTAATTCCGAATAGGTCTCGTCCGTAAAGAACTTTTGCGCTTCCAAAATGTCATTTGTATTATCCGAATACTGATAACACTCGAACTCGGCCAGAGCCACATTGACGTTATCAATTCCAGGCGTCATCCGATCGATACGTACACGCACTTTACTCACTTGAAGGCTATTAACACTAATATCAACAGCCGCTCCCGCCATTTGTGCGGCTACAAAACCGATTTCCTCATTCCAAGTAGTTTCGCCTTCTTTCAAAACCGAAACACCTCCACTGGCAAAAAGAGAATTTTTATCATTGTTCGAACGTTGCATCAAACGAACATAACCTATGTTTTCGGGCTGTTCCAATGTATATTCAATGATAATAGAATGTCCTCTATTGGCTTCCGGCGAACCTAGTGAGGCACTACTATAATTTGTCGAATAGTCTCCATCAATAGTTTTACTGACATCCTGATTGCCGTAAACATTGCCTTCTATAAGTTCCGCGCTTTTTACCTTCAATTTCGTATCACCCATACCTTCAGTGGAGGCTTTCTCCTGAATGATAGTAAAAACTACGGGGTCTTTTAACGCAGTTGAGACAAATTTAATATGCCCCGTGCGATTCTGAAACGTGATGTTCTTATGTACTGTAACCTTAAAAATCTTGTCTGAAAAAGTTCTTGTCACTATCGGTTGTTCTATTATTTCAACCCAGCCTTCCATATCAGCCTCTATCGTAGGTTCATTAGCGACATTAGAAGTTACAGTCAACAAAAATTCTTCACCCTCCTGTGTCACTTTCCTAGGGGTGGACTGATCAAAAAGAATCGCATATTCTGTTCCTAATTGAACAATCTTTATTTTCAAAGGCTGGCAACCCGGTGCCGTTAACCGGTATTCTGTCTCACGTTGCGTGGCTTCCTCATTCTCGGCAACGGAAAAACGAATGATAGCATTTTCTCCATCCGGAATGATTTCGTAATTACACCATTGAACAACTCCTAAAGAAGCAATTTCCCAGTCTCTCCGGTTCGTTATTACTTTCACGTCAAATGCTTCTACGGCATCCGAACCCAAATTGATTGTTTCACCAATCAAGTCTGTTTTTAGAAAGGGATCTATCACCTCTTCATCGTCACTGCAAGCAGTAAAAAGTAATAGGACGCATAGCACTGTCAACATGGTACCAAAGTGTGTCTTCAAGAAATTTACCATAATAAATAATATTAGATTTAACTGATAAAAAATCCGTTGGCCGGAATCCTTTTATACTCAAACCAACCAACGGATAAAGCTATTTTTCAGATATATATCTTATTTAATGGATACTCCGTAAAGTTTAAGTTCAGCCAATCGGAATTGCCACCTTCCACCTGCATCAGTGGTACTCTCACAATTCCAAGTTTGTACTATACGTATAAACTTAACCGGGGTATCACAATGGCAAGCTGATGTTGTGAAAGAAGCTCCCAAGTTAACCGCACCTGCCGCGCTCAAATCAGCCACACTATATGACTTTCGAGCATTAGGAATATCCTCAAATGTACCATCAACAGACCAAAGTACATCAAATCCTCTCAATAAAGAGACTTCATTTTGTAAACACTGTGTCCATGAGATGGCAAAATCTGTAACTCCTTCCGGAAGTTGCAATTGGAGATAAGGATTAGTGCCGCCGGTATTAACAAAGTTCCTATTAGGGAATGGAGTCTGCACATACGTTGCAGGATCTTTATCAAACAAACTCGCAGCAGTTGTATTACCTACAAAATCGGGGAAATTGAAACTCAACATAGAAGCATCCAACCCTTTGTTATTATACTCATATTCTTTACCTGTCACTGTCAGATTAAACTCCCGACTATCAAAATCAAAATTAATTCCTTCTATTTCGGTAATTTTAATAGCCACTCGTCCTCCTACAACCAGATTTGTCAAATCATCACCGCTTCCTGCCGATACCGACACCTTCAATGAAGCTTCTTTTCCCGGCTCAAACGTTACCAGACCGTCATTTTCCAGCGTTACTGAGCTAGAAGACAAGTATCCTTCCTTTCCATCGTTATTCACAACTTCTACCTTAGCCGTGAAATCCCATTGGTTGTCTATCTCTAACCCCATAGGTATAGTGAATAAAACAGGATCCGAACTATTTATAAACCCTTGGACACATTCTTCCTCAGAGACTTTAAATTCCAGCCTCGGAGTGGTAATCACAGGCTTCATGACATAGAGATTATTCATAGAATTTACAGAATCCGTAGCACTAACCAATGAAATGGGCAATACAAAAGTCTTATCAGCATTTTCCGGAAGTTCTACCAAGGCTTGAATTGCACTCGTTTTCATCACCACTTTGGACATTTTATATCTCTCATCGGACTGAAAAATCAACTCGCTGCCATCTATAGAATAGGTATTTGAAGGCAAAATAGTATAATTTTCATTGTATTCCTTTAATGCTTCATCCGACAATACGGTCAATTGAGCCTGAGCCGTTAATGACGGATCACATCCGGTCTTCATGATTGTTATATCAAAAGAAGCATCCTGACCGGTATTATAAAGAATTTTACTTTCTTCTCCGGTTTGCTTCAAAGACAAGATCTTATGATATTCTTTCGGATATGTATCATCATATTCATCGCATGCCGTATAGACAAATGACAATCCGCATAATAATGGTATAAATAAACTTTTCTTCATAAATTTGCTTTTTAAATTCATAATACAATTAGTAACCGTATGCCTGAACCATTTGCGGGTTTTTATACACTTCGGCATTCTGAATAGGAGCCAGATATAAACGGTCGTTCCATCTGAAAGGCTGGTCAATAGTAGTCCTTACATTAAATTTTTCAAACGGTACATCTTTCACCATTGCGTTCAACCCCTCACGTTTAGCACCAAAGTATTTCTGACCTTCCGCCCAACGACGCACATCATGATAACGATGGCCTTCATTCCAGAACTCAATAAATCGCTCATTATGAATCATTTCAATTAATTTACTCTGTTCCGGTACAGTCGTAGTCGTGGGAACACCGGCACGGTCACGAACCTCCTTCAAGTTGGCTAAAGCATTTGCCAGATTGGCACCACCTACGTTCGCCTGACATTCCGCCAGATTCAGATACAATTCTGCCAAACGTATAAGAGGTATCGGTTTGGTATCTCCAGCCTGGAAAGCTCCACCATCGAATACAAATTGAGCTGTCGGATTTACATATTTCTGGGTCATAAATCCTGTAACATTATAGTTACGCGGACTTCTGGTAAGGTCGTATCCATGTCCTGCAGCAGTCTTCATGTTCAAAACGCATGGCGAACCTGCATCGCCACTGCTGGCCTTCAACAACTTTGAACCGTAATCACCACCATCGAACGCCATCCATGCGTAAAAACGCGGTTCACGGTTCACACAAAGTTTAATAATATCCTCTCTATTGTTTCCTGCTATTCCTGCTTTTTGGAACCATTCTGCTCTTGAAGCAAAATCGCCTGTTGAAGCGGCCTCTTCAGGCAACACACCATCTTCCGTATAGAAATGTTCAATGGTATATAGCGTCGGAGAAATAGCTGAAAATCCCCCTGCCCAAGAAGTCTTATTGCCTGTTTGGAATATATGCGCCGGTATACGTCCCTGTATTCTTGAATTAATATTCTTACCGGTTAGCCCCCAGATTAATTCCTTATTATGCGGATAGCGGGAAGCAACCATATAACGAAGCATCATTACTCTTTCTTTGAACTCTCTGTTCTCCTGGATATTATTATCCTCCTTTCCCGGCACATAAGGTAACCACTTATCATTATTTCCCAGTTCTGTCTGATACAATGTCATATCAGAAGCTTCCGTTCCATAAAGACGGCATCCACCCTCATTAAGCGCAAAATCCAACGCCTTCTGACAGGCCTCCATCGCTCTTTCCCATTTTTTCTCATTATAACTACTGCTTACCAGTTCAATGCCATAATCATCCCGTCCGATAGATTCTTTATATTTAGCATCATCACCTACAAAAAAGTCTTTATCCCCGGGAGTATTCACTTTATTCTTCCATGAAGAAAAAGGGAATTGACCATTCCAAAGAGGAGAAGCAGCATACATCAGTACACGAGCTTTCAAAGCTTTAGCCATCGTAGAAGTAGCACGTCCCCATTCTGTTCCCTCACGGGTCGGCGGCAAATTCTGTGCTGCCAGATCAAGTTGATATGCAATCCAGTTAACACAATAATCATAATGACATCTTCCACCAAACTCGGAAGAGGGAGTACTCTGAGGTACATATTCCGTAATAACAGGTATAGGACCGTATTTTCTCAGTAATGCAAAATGATAATAAGCAATTAAAAAATGAGCTTCGGCCAACCACTGTTCTTTTTCACCCGGTAACCATTCCTGCAATAAGGTTTCACCGGGATTATTTTCGACTTGACGTAAAAAAAGATAGCATTGACCAATATACTTATAATAATTATCCCAAAGTCCATCCGGATTGGCTGCCGAGACTAAATTATATGCATAATCATCCCAAAAAGCTCCACTATCATTCCGCCATTCTATCGGCAGTGCAAACTCATCTGTGGAACCATTAAGAGCACTTGTGTGACCAATAGGAGAATCATCTTCCTGAAGTCCTGCATAACAAGTGAACAGAAATCCTAAAGTACTTCTCCGGGTCTTTGTAGCATCCTGTAGCCCTGCTTGTTCAGGCGGAACTACATCCAGATAATCACAAGAAACTAAATTAAATGAAAGAGCAGTCACAATCAGACCCACTCGAACTATATTTTTCAAAATATTCATATCTTCTATGATTTAGATTATTAGAAATTAAGTTGTAAACCTACATTGACCGTACGTTGCAACGGATAGCTATTCCAACTGCTCAATTCCGGATCCCACAAATCAAACGGGCTGAAACGAAGCAGATTCGCACCACTGACATAAATACGCCCATACGGAATTTTATAACCGATTTCCAAATTCTTCAGACGCAGGAAAGAACCATTACGCAACCAATAAGTACTGTTGACCGTATTATTACCTATATCACCGGTCGTCAATCCCAAACGCGGATATTCGGCATTCGGATTCGGATTATCTACCGACCAGTGATTATCTGCAATAAATTTCAACACATTCTTATTCGGTATACGATTCCCTTCAAGGAAGGGGTCCAAACCATTGATCAGAATGGAACGCAATGCAGAACCACTGAAGAAAATACCAAAGTCGAATTTTTTATAATTAACGGTACCACCGAAACCATATTGCAAACGTGGAACAGAACCGTACTTGGAAATCATACATTGGTCGTCTTCCGTTATTTTTCCATCACCATTCAAATCACGGTATTTGATATCACCGACCTTCGGAGTGCTATTTCCTACCATCTGTTCCGGGCTGTTGTCTATCTCCTCCTGGCTCTGGAACAGTCCTTCCGAAATATATCCGGTCAATCTGGAATATGGTTTTCCTGTTTCCGACTTCCAAATAGTAGGATAATCCGGTTCGTCTTTATAAACCAACTTATTTTTATTATATGTCAGGTTAGCTTGAAAACTAGCCCCCAAATCTTTAGAGAAATTCTTATGATAATTAAGGCTGTACGCCGCACGCTTATTAAGAAGCTCACCGATGGTTCCCCAAGGTTTTGCTTTACCATAACCCAAAGAATTAGGCCAAGACTGACGTTCCATAAATATATCGTAACGTTTGTCATAGAAATAGTCTATTGTTATATTCCAGTGGTCAAACAAAGTCATATCTACGCCAATATCAAATTTCTTCGCTTTTTCCCACACAGCATCCAGATTTGCATAATAGGCAATCTCCGGACCTCCCAATGTGTGATTCATACTCTCTCCAAATGTCCACTTTATCTGATCCAATTTATTATCCGTCAGCTTATCAATATATAAATAATAGCTTCCGCCCGCTTGTGCCAGATCATCGCTACCTACCAATCCATAAGAGGCTCTCACTTTCAGGTTATTCACCGCATTTTTCAAAGGTTCAAAGAACTTCTCATTACTGATAACCCATCCTAAAGACATTGCCGGGAAGAAACCGAAACGCTTCTTCTTGGCAAGACGTTCCGTACCGTTATAACCGAAGTTGATTTCAGCCAGATAACGTTGTCCGTAATCATATGTGAAACGTCCTGAGACTCCTTGATTACGATTAGGAAGCACATCACTTCTGTATTCCCTTTGCCGGTACATCAACATACCTCCGACATTGTGCAAACCAAATTGACGATTATAACTGATATTTCCCTGAAATTCAAATGTCTGATCCGAACTTCTGGCAATATCCGACTGTGCTATATAGTCTGCACCTTCCTGAATACGTTCCAAGTCATATTCCAACGGACTATCTTCACTGTATCCCACAGCTCTGAAAAGATAAGGAGTAATGGAACGATTGTAGGAACTGCTGGACCAGTTTTTAAAGTTTACCCAAATATTTGCCTTCAATCCTTTTGTTACAAACCCAAAATCCTGCTCCACTTTAATGACTGTATTCAATGTATTCGCATTCTGCTCCTTATAAGAAGTCATCATCTGCGCATAAGGATTAGGATAAAGATAGTCCGAACTCTGATAATCAGACCCATAGCGGATATACGTATCACCCGGTTGCGCAGGATAAGTTGCAGGGAAAGTTACCGGAGTAGTCGTCAGAATCATTTTAAACAAATCAGCACTATTGATATTAGGCCCTTTGTTCTGACGGATCTGAGCATTCATATTCATCCTGATTGTCGTTGTGGGGGTCAACTTATAGGAGATATTATTCTGGAACGTATAATTCATGATATTAATATTATTGTTCCACGAATAAGCTTTCTCCGTATTCAGCAAACCACTATCGTGGCTGACATTCAAGCTCATATAATACTTCACTTTTGTACCTCCTCCCGATACATTGATATTGGCACGCTGCGTCATTGTCATCTTTTTGAAAATGACATCCTGCCAATCCACATTCGGATATACATAAGGATTTACCCCGTCACGGGTCAACTGGATCCGTCTGTCCGAATACAATAATTGATCTTTCGATTTATTCGGATTTCTCGACAGGTCAGCTTCATTGTAAAGTTCCATATATCTGGGACCATCTACAAACTCAGGAAAATCGGACATGATATTGAAAGAGTTCTCCGCACTAACATTAACTTTCGTCTTCATATTGTAATCACCTCCCTTTGTCGAGATTATCATTACACCATTTGCACCGCGTGCACCATAAATTGCAGTTGCAGAAGCATCTTTTAAAATGGAGAAACTCTCGATATTTTCCGCCGGCACATAGTTCAGATCAGCTACTGAAATTTCTACATCGTCCAATAATATAAGCGGTGTTGTACGCCCGCCAAAAGTAGAAATACCGCGAATATAAAAATCAGCCCCAGAACCCGGCTCTCCTGTTTTAGTGGTAGCAATCACACCTGCCAGCTTACCGGCAAACGAAGTACTTAATTGTGAAGTCGGCATTCGTAAAATATCTCCTTTCACATTTGTAATAGCCCCTGTCACACTCACTTTCTTTTGTACTCCGGAACCTACAACAACGACCTCGTTCAACGTCTGCTGTTCTCCGGACATCGTGACATTAACCACCCCTAAATCTTCTACCGGAGCTTCACGTTTCTGGTAACCAATGTACGAGAAGACCAGTACGGCTTTGTCTCCGCTCACAGAAATAGAATATCTACCATTCAAATCCGTGATAGTTCCACTTTTCTGACCTTTCACAACAATGTTCACACCTACCAACGGCTCGCCGTCTATGGCGTCTGTAACCACACCCGTGACGACTCTTTTCTCTCCTTTCTGCTGTACACTCTGTTTATTCACTTTCAGTACAACTTCGTCTCCCCGGACTAAATAGTTAACATTACTCCCTTCAAATACAACTGACAATACTTTTTCAATCGTACCTTGGCAGTCAATGTTTTTGCGCTTTACTTCATCCAAATCCGCTGCATCGTAAAAAAACACATAATTACTGTTTTTTTCGATCTGACGGATAGCTTGTACTTCACTAAAATACCCTTTCACCTTTATGACTCCCTGTGCTGCTATTGCAATCAATGGGAAACAAAAGATTCCAAACCAAATGCACATGAGGTACTTCCACCTGCCATGCTGCTGCTTTTCTTCCATACTAAATAATTAAAAGATTAACATTAAAAAATTATACAAACATATTATAGTATACCTTTAACGGAATATGATATATTCTCCATTTTCCTTTCTATATCGCCACCCTGTACTGAAGCACATTTTTTCAATAGCTTCTTCCAATGACTCATTGTAACGTAGACGCCCATTTAACAGATTCTTGGTTGCCTGTCCGTGTTCCAATGATATTTTTACATTATATATTCTTCCTACAATCTCAATCCATGAACTTAAATCAACATTTGTAAATTCATAATTACCTTCTTTCCATTTCACTCCTTGCATTTCATCCACTTTTACGCTTGCCTTCTCCGCGTTGAAGGTCAATTCTTGCGAAGGTTTCATCTCAATAGTATGCTCAGTACCTACTATCGTAAAATCGACTTTACCACTAAACAAAGTGACTTTAGAAATATTTGCCTGTTCCTGATTAATTAAAAAAGAAGTACCTTTTACTTCTACAAAAGCCCTATCAATGTATACGATAAAATGTTTGCCATCCTGTTTATAAACATCAAAATGGGAATTTCCTTTCAACCACACTTTTCTATTCTGAACAAAATTCTCCGGATAACGGATAGAACTTCCCGGATGCATCCAAACTCGTGAACTATCAGGCAGCATATATAGACGTCCTTCTTTTGATACAACTTCTACAAAAGCATCTTTCGCCCCATTTACCTTATTTCCGGAGAAATACATCCAAGTTGCTCCAAGTAGCAGAACAAGAGCTACGGCAGCCACAGATAGCCAATATGGTATATAAACATGCTTCTTCTGCTGTCGGCAATCCAGACATTTCTGTCTTACCATTTTCCACATCTTTCGCCCTACTTCATCGTCAAGTTCTTTTTGTCGATCCATATTCCATTGCAGGTGCATTCTTTCTTCAAACTCTCGATGATGAAATAGTTCCTTTTGTTCTTTTTCATCCAGTTTGTCTGCTAATAAAGCTTTGATTTGTTCATATAGTTTCTTATTCATATCTATCTTTTTCACATTTTTCATTTTCATTATAAAACAAACGTCTCTAATATTAAATACGAAACTTTTATGTCTATCCCTACATTGCATTGAACTTTTTTTCGAAAAATCAGAAAGCAGTTCTTTAGAACGCTAACCAGTCCTTTTTTTCTTATCTTTGCAAAACAATTATAATTATGCACGTAATGGAGAAAACATCTGTTTTAGCAAAATTAAAACAAGGAGACGAAACCTCATTTACCTTTGTATATGATCATTATTGGCGGAAAGTATACAGATTTTCAGAGATTTATCTGAATGATGACGAGGAAATAAAAGAGGCAGTACAAGAGGTCTTTATCAAATTATGGGAATCGCGTGCATCAATCAACGAAAACAAAGACATAGACGGATTACTCTTTATTATGACTCGTAACACAATTTTTGATTACTTCCGTAAAAGTCTGAATAAGATAACGATGAAAATTACCGCTCTTGAGGTTGCTGAGAAAATTGCTATATCTGATGAGACGCTTGAAGTTAAGGATCTACTGGAATATATATGGAAATTAGTTTCTTTACTTCCACCACGACAACAAGAGGTTTTTATCATGAGCAGGAAACAACAAATGACAAACAAAGAAATAGCAGAACAACTTGACATTAGCGAGAAGGCGGTAGAACGTAATATCTACTTTGCTTTAAAATTCATAAAAAAGAATTTGAACCTATTTATTTTCTTCATTACGATACCATAAGAGACATTCTGCGTTTTAACTAGTTTTAACTGGGTTTGATATAGTGCTGGGCTAAAAATATACGTATTTATTAATAAGACACAAAGGTATAAGTTACCTTAAAACCTATAAATAAATATATCCATGAAACAGTATGCATTATTAGCTTTTCTTTCGCCAGTTGCAAGCCTATTGGCGGTTACAGGTCCGGCACAAAGCGAAAAGCTCAAAACCAAAACAAATCCTCAAAAGCAGCCAAACGTCATTTTTATCTATGCAGATGATCTGGGATATGGTGACCTCGAATGCTATGGAGCCAAAAACGTACAAACTCCCCATGTAAACCAATTGGCAGAAAGTGGTGTCCAATTCACCAATGCGCACGCCACTGCGGCAACAAGTACTCCTTCACGTTACTCCATGCTCACTGGAAAATATGCGTGGCGTGTACCGGGAACCGGTGTGGCAGCAGGTAATGCTGGTATGATTATCCGACCTGAAACTTACACGCTGGCAGATGTTTTTAAGAATTCCGGATATATCACCGGCGCTATCGGCAAATGGCATTTAGGATTGGGTGACAAATCGGGCATGCAAGACTGGAATGCTCCACTACCTACAGCACTGGGAGACTTGGGATTTGATTATTCCTATATTATGGCAGCCACAGCGGATCGCGTACCATGCGTGTTTATTGAAAACGGTAAAGTAGCCAACTACGACCCTTCTGCTCCTATTGAGGTTAGTTATCAAAAGCCATTCCCTGGCGAACCATTAGGGAAAGACCATCCGGAACTGTTGTACAATATGAAACATAGTCATGGGCACGACATGGCTATTGTCAACGGAATTGGTCGCATAGGATACATGAAAGGTGGTGGCAAAGCATTATGGAAAGATGAAAATATAGCCGACTCCATCACCGCACATGCTATTGATTTTATCGACAAGTACAAAAACCAGTCTTTTTTCTTGTATTTTGCTACAAACGACGTACATGTACCACGTTTTCCGCATGAACGTTTTAGAGGTAAGAATAAAATGGGAGTACGTGGTGATGCTATTGCCCAATTTGACTGGACAGTGGGACAAATAATAGCAGCTCTTGACGAACGGGGATTACGAGAAAACACATTAATTATCCTCTCTAGTGACAATGGTCCGGTAGTTGACGACGGTTATGATGACCATGCTGAGGAATTGCTTAACGGACATAGTCCTGCAGGTCCTTTTCGTGGTAATAAATACAGCGCATTTGAAGGAGGAACGGCGGTACCTGCAATTGTCAGTTGGCCGAAAGAAATCCCCGGTTCGCAAATTTCCGACGCCTTAGTATCACAAATCGACTGGTTTGCATCAATGGCTGCTCTAATCAATGCAAAATTACCAAAAGGAAGTGCGCCAGATAGCCAGAACCGCTTAAACACATGGCTCGGAAAGGATCAAACGGATCGCCCATGGATTATAGAAGAATCTTCAACCATGTCTGTACGTACCAAAAATTGGAAATATATTGAACCAAACGATGGACCTGCCATGATTACCTGGGGCCCAAAAGTAGAGACTGGAAATTTGAAAACTCCTCAACTTTATGACATGAGAGTTAGAGAATATGAAAAGGAAAACCTTGCGGACCAACACCCCGAAATAGTCTACGAAATGCAGAATATTCTGAGACGAGTTAGAAAATAGAAATACCAAAAACGATGTTCATCAATAAAAAATTCCCGATAACTTGTGATAAAGTTATCGGGAATTTTATATGTTCGGTCATTTATAAATTAATACTCTTCCTCGTTAAAGAAAAAATCCTCCTTACTAGGGTAATCCGGCCAAATATCTTCGATACTCTCATAGATTTCGCCCTCATCTTCCATCT